>ENA-OPYU01000801-OPYU01000801.1-human-gut-metagenome-genome-assembly--contig:-NODE-801-length-11835-cov-3.279894_pt1 | contig 11835 bp, 16 predicted proteins | sample MGYA00242637_ERZ504482 | MGnify/ENA primary metagenome ERZ504482 (study PRJEB26092, sample SAMD00036237) | human gut metagenome | host: Homo sapiens | study: EMG produced TPA metagenomics assembly of...
TCTCTTGTCATAAGAGTTTTTACAACTGCCAAGAGCCTCTTTTAACTCTTTTAAGGTTGTAACCTTGGTTCCTGTTACTGAATAGTAGCAAGGAAGGCTGTAAGCGGTATCAGGGAAGCTTACTGCTTTGTCTTCGCCATGCTGTGCGATGGCTGCATCAATAGCGCCCTCTGTTAATCCATAAACAGCGTCGTTTCCGCTGAATACTCTATCAAATAAAGTCACTGTAGTACCTCCTATTATTTACAGACTTGATTCGTTGTCTATCTTTTCTTTAATCTTTCTGATCTCAGATGTTACTGTCTCACTGAAATCATAGGGTGATTTACCCTGGCGGTCTGCGTCCATAACTTCTACATTGTAATGGATCATTCCAAGAAGATCTTCTGCCGGAATCTTGTTGCGGATAAATTCTTCATCCTCTTCGTTCCGTACTTTGTTGGCCACTACCTTAACCTGAGTAATGCCAAGATCCTTTGCAAGACGTTTTACGTTTTTGTAGGTCTGTACACTTCTTGCACCTGGTTCGATCACCACAATAAATTCGTCCATGCTCTCCGTGGTTCCCCGGCCCAGATGCTCCAGACCGGCTTCCATATCCATAATTACCACATCATCCCTGTGCACTACAAGGTTGCTGATGATTCTTTTTAACATGACATGTTCAGGACAGACACATCCGCCTCCGCCTGTTTCCACGGTTCCAAGGACAAGCAGCTTTACACCATTACAAACCTTTCCGTAGGTGTCCGGAATGTCGTCTACCTTCGGATTCAGTGTATAAAACTGATTCTGGCTGTTGGCTCCGGTACGCTCCTCTACCAGCTTACGCATCTTGGAAATGGGAACGATGGAATCTAAAGTCTCCTCATCAAATCCAAGAGCCAGTCCCAGGTTTGCGTCCGGGTCAACATCAGCTGCAAGGACCTTTTTGCCCTTCATCTGCATATAGTCTGGCAAGTGTTGCCGCAAAAGTTGTCTTCCTACTCCGCCTTACCGGTTACTGCTATTTCATAAGTTAATCGCGTCCTTTCCTTCGATCAGATTCCGAGAGCGTCACGTTTTTCTTCGATTCTCGCAATCATAAGATCGCCTAATTTATCAATATCTTTCTCAACTGTATATGCTGCCTCTACCCAGTCACGTACCCCTTCTGTAAGGAGGCTTGCAACCTCTGTAGAACCGGAAACATATGGGTCTACACCAAGATATGTATCAAGACCAGTTGCTACTACATAGTTTCCAATGGAAACTGCCTTCTCAGACATCCACTCAGGAGCACATCCTACTACTGGAAGCTGGGAAATGTTCAGTCCGGAATCCTTGGCAAGCTCAGAAGCAAGGATCAGCATACGGCTGATATCAACACAGGATCCCATATGTAATACTGGCGGGATATCTGCAAGCTCGCAAACACGTTTCAGACCAGCACCGCAATGGTCTTTGCAGCTTTGTCCATAAGTCCTGCACGAGCAGCTGCCTGTGCGGAACATCCGGAAGCGATGATCACGATATCGTTTGCGATCAGTTTCTTCATAAGTTCGATATGAGCTGTGTCAGGTCTTACCTTCGGGTTGTTACATCCAACCATAGCAACAGCACCACGGATAACACCAGATGTAATACACTCAAGGAGAGGTTTGGTGGTACCAGTCTCGTCTACCTGAGAGTTTGTTACGCCGTCAAGTGTCTTAACGATTGCTTCTACAGAGTAACCAACAGTAGCTTTATGTTTCAAATCCGGGATATGTACAAGCTCTGGTTTTCTGTCTTGAAGTTTTTCACATGCAAGTTTTACGATCTGTTTTGCTTTCTCTCCTGCTGTACCTGCATCAAATTCAATGAAATCGGAATCTGGCATCTGGCAGATTTGGAGAAGTTGTATAAATTTTGTATGGAAGCATTTGGAAAGAGGTCCAAGTGCTGGGAAAATACACTGAACGTCAACTACGATTGCCTCACAGGCACCTGTCAGTACAACGTTCTCCTGCTGTAAGAAGTTACCTGCCATCGGAATACCGCGACGCATTGCAACCTCATTAGATGTACAACATACACCGGAAACAGTGATTCCCTTAGCACCCATGGATTTCGCATAGTCGATCATCTCTTTGCTGTCTGCATACTCACAGATCATCTCAGAAAGACTCGGGTCATGTCCATGAACAACGATGTTTACATTCTCTGCATTCATAACACCAAGGTTAGCCTCGGTATCGATTGGCTTTGGAGTTCCGAAAAGGACATCAGAGAACTCAGTTCCGCACATGGAACCGCCCCATCCATCGGAAAGACCGTTACGAAGCGCCTGACGGATCAGAGCCTCCGGTTTACTTGTGTTACCCATATGAGTCATATGAAGTGCACAGGAAACCTCACGGTCAATTGCTCTTGGCTCAATTCCAGCTGCATGCCACAGATCCTGTGTATGCTGAGGTGCTCTCTTAAGCCATCTGGAATATCCTCTGATCTTTCCGTATTCTTCCTGAGCAAGATCAGACATTTCATGAGCCAGATCATAGATGTCTTTACCCTCTGTCTCAACGCCCCACTCTTTTGCAATACGGATCAGCTTCTCAGGATCTTTCACCTGATAGTCGCCGCCCTCTTTTGCATGTCCAAGTGTGATACAGATCTCACGTCCGTGATCAGAGTGTGTAGCTGCGCCGCCTGCTGTGAAACGAAGGAAGTTTCTTCCTACGATACCATGTACATCGCATCCGCAGATACCTCTCGGTGCCTTAGGTGTAATACGGCACGGACCCATTGAACAGATTCGGCAACATACGCCCTGCTCACCGAATTTACAGTGTGGAGTCTGATTCTTAACACGCATCTGCCAGGAATCAGCGCCTACCTTTGCACCAGTCTCAAGAAGACGGGCTGTGGCAGCTTCGAATTCTTCCACTGTAGTTAATTTGAATTCACTCATTATTGACCTCCTCTAAGTATGTGTTACTTTTGATAAATTTATTATATTCCGTTTTCCGGAACCCATCCCCTCCCATGGGATAAATACCTGACAAAAATTCCGCAGCACGTTCTTGCCTGCTGCGAATTATAATGCCATTTCTATCCTCTTATCACATAAACATGTGGGGTAAGGGGGACTTCCCTTATAAAACAAGCTTATCTACGATCTCACGAAGAGCCATCTTTACCGGATTATCTTCCGGAAGCCCTGCAGTCGGTTTACCCTCGCAGTCATACTCGTAAACAGTCTCATCCTGCGGCACTACGCCAAGAAGATGAAGACCCTGCTTCTCAATCTCTTCTTTGATTCCGTCATTCAGCTTTCCGCCAGGAGCACGGTTAATGATAAGGCCTACTGTATCCGGGTGCATATCACATTCTTTAATAAGCTCTGCAATACGACCTACAGCCTGTACACCTCTTCTGGAACAGTCACTGACCAGAATCGCTGTCTGCATGGACGGAAGTACTCCCCTGCTGATGTGCTCCATACCAGCTTCGTTATCAACTACGATATAAGGATAATTATTCTGGTATTTGGCAAGCTGGGTCTGAAGAAGTCCATTTACAAAACAGTAGCAGCCTTTTCCCTGGGTTCTGCCCATAACCAGAAGATCAAAATCATCATCTTCTACCAGAGCATCCTCAAAACGTCTTTCAGCGTAATCCGCCTTGGACATTCCCGCCGGGATCGGATTCTCGCTTGCAAGCTCTGCGCGAGCAATTTCTTCCCTTACATCACCAAGTGTAGTCTCCACTTCTACTCCAAGAACTTCGTTCAGATTTGAGTTTGCGTCAGCATCTACTGCAAGGATCGGTCCTTTGCCTTTCTCGCAGAGATACTGGATCAGCATTCCGCATAATGTGGTTTTACCAACGCCGCCTTTACCTGCGACAGCAATTACATGTGCCATAATACTATCAATTGCCTCCTGAAAAATTTAAGTCAAAATCGATTAGATTAAAGTACAAAGTCCGGATCTGTCAATGATCTCGGATACATCTTTCCATTTATTCAAAGCATACAGATGGATGCCATCTACGCCGAGAGCGCGGTACTCGTCGATCTGTCTGATCGTGTACTCGATTCCCTCTTCTTTGAATCTCTTGATCTTATCATCATAGAACATATCAAACGGCTTGCCATCAGCATCTTTTGCTGCAAATGGATTCGGGAACAGCCAGTTTCTGGAAATGAGTCTGCAAAGCTCACGGTCCATTACACAACCGTTACGGGAAAGTGCCATATTAATTGTAGCGGACATGTCAAGAATTGGCATAACTCCTACGTCTACAGGCATTGTAACACCAGCCTCACGGATTGAATCCAGCCAGTATTTAAACTGCTCCATATCCCAGCAAAGCTGAGTCATGATATAATCGGCACCATTGTCCTGTTTCTGTCTCAGAACTGCAATATCAGCATCAAGGCTGCGGCATGCAATGTGTCCCTCCGGAGATCCTGCAACTGCGATTTCGAATTTGTCACCAAATTCGTCACGGACAAATTTAACAAGATCTGTAGCGTAGTTGAAATCACCGCAGGTTGTTGTTTCACCAAGCGGAATATCTCCACGAAGTGCAAGCATATGATCTACACCCTCTGCAAGGTACTGATCCAGCTGCTCTTTGATTCCCTCTTTTGTGTTCTTGATTACTGTGAAATGGGTAACCGGTGTTGTTCCGGCTTTCTTGATCATCTGGCATACTTCTCTGTTAGCACCAACGTTTCCGCCGCCTGCACCGTATGTACAGGAAATGTACGCAGGTTTGTATTTCATCAGATGATCGATCGTCCCAGGAAGGTTATCCATGCCCCTTTTTCTGTCTTCGGCGGAAATAGCTCGAAAGACAGAAGCATTCTTTCTCTCATTGCTTCTGACAATTTCATAATTACATACCTCCACGTATTAAGTAATTTTTATTCTAAAGGCATAATGCCTCAAGATCTGATAAGCATCACGGATTACTGAAGCAATCCGCTTTTGTTCTTCTGTATCAGCAGAAAACGTTACTGTACACTTTGTTTGCAAATGCACCTTATGAAACATTTCCACTGAACAGTAATCAGAAAATTCATGTCAGTCACATTTTACTTTAACGATACTGTTCGCAAGGTCTACCATAAGGATGGTTCCCTCTACCACTCTTTCATCACCCATAATATCGCGGAGAACAAGTTTGTTTTCCATCTACATTAATACGGCTGACGTTCTTGAAGATTACAGAATCGTCATTTTCTTTATATACAGTTGCTAAACACATAATAATGCCTCCTTATTTCAGTTTCCTCTTTCACAAGAGTCAGGGCAAGGGCCAAGGCGCATGTTGCCTTTCTGGAAATCGGATACGCTTTCCTTAATGGTCTTCGCAGCGGCATCCATTCCCATCTTGGCAAGATTATCCGCCATCTGGTCAAGTTCTGCTGCATGGTGCTCATTGTGCTGAAGCATATAGGTAAGAAGAGCTACTGTCTCATTCCTGCAGTCCCCCTCCCTGGCAGCCGCCGCAGTCTGTACTGCAATTCTGTCCCTCATTATGTGTATGGTCATGACCTTCTGATCCGTCATGGGTATGCGCATGTGTATGGCTCACTCCGTCTGCATGGGTATGCTGGTGGGTATGCTCATGACCATGCTGGATCAGATTGCCGTTTTCATCTTTGATCAAATGCATAGTAACTACTCCTTTCCGCCTTGAATGCGGCAGACAAATCATAACATTGTTTCTCTTCCAGGCACGAAAAAAACTCACGCCGGCAACGTGAGAAAACATGTAAGAATGGATATAAAGATATTCTATTCCCCTTTTAATATAATGAGATTCCGCATACCTCATACCTTCATGCATAACACATTTTCTTTCTTCTACCTAAAAAATCGCAGAGTTATGACATAAATTTATCAAATTTTTTCTTTTATTATACAACCTTTCTCATTATTACGCAAGGAGATAATTATAAAATTTTACCCAAAATTTCAACGCTTTACCACACAAATATATGGTTTTAATTTTCTGTACAATTTTACCAGTTATTTCTAAAGTTTGTCTAAAGATTAACGAATGCGTATTTAAGCAAAAAACAGGTGAATGTTTTGTAATTATATGCTATAATGAATGAAATTTATTGGTTGCTGATTACTTCATGAGCAGCAGCATTTATTGTTTAATGAGGAGGAATTAGCTTTGAGAGAAACCGTATTCCTGAATACCGACAGAGAAATGCCCCTATTTTAGGGCTTGGTGTATATAAAACAGCAGATAACGAAGCAGAGACAGCCATTACAGCTGCAGTGAACGCGGGCTACCGTCTTATTGACACTGCTTCCGCTTACAAAAACGAAGAAAGTGTAGGCAAGGCAATTGCCAAATGTGGTGTCCCACGCAAGGAACTTTTTATCACCAGCAAAATCTGGAATAACGCGCAGCGCCTTGGAGATGTAGATGGGGCATTTTTATAGAAGCATGGAGCGGTTGAAGCTGGATTACCTGGATCTTTATCTGATTCACTGGCCGGTGCCTGGCTGCTATACCGGAACCTGGCTGGAGATGGCCAAACTTCTTGAAACCGGCCGTGTACTTTCCATCGGCGTCAGCAATTTCCAGATTCATCATCTGGAAGAGCTTAAGAAAATTTCCGGTATTGTACCTGCTGTCAACCAGATCGAATGTCATCCGCTTTGCTATCCGAAAGAACTGATTGAATATTGCCAGTCGGAAGGAATTCAGGTTCAGGCTTATGCACCGCTTGCCAGAGGTGCTTACCTTGACAATGATGTAATGTGTGTTCTCGGAACCAAGTATGCACATACTCCTGCTCAGGTCGGTCTTCGCTGGGCAATCCAAAAGGGTATTTCTGTAATTCCGAAATCCGTCAATCCAGACCGCATTGCTTCCAACGCCAATATTTTTGATTTCAACATTGAGGATGAAGATATGGCGATCATGGATACTTTAAATGAAGATCTCCATACATCCCATGTGCCGGATGATCTGAAGGATGTTATTTTTTAAATCTTTTCACTCTTTGTAAATTATTAACTGCCAGAACATTGAGCATACTCTTTCGTTTTTTTGCTCACTGCTCTGGCAGCTTTTTTTGCGGTTCTATTCTTTCAGTTATATTTTCTGTATTTTATATTTTGCAACAGCTTATTTGCTGAATATAGCATTCACAGTTCCCAGGAAATTTCTCCCTGTTTCTCTCTCTGCATCAGGTCTTTCACAGCTTCAGATGCAGGCTTGTTTTCAAACAGAAGCTTATTTACTTCCATAATGATCGGCATTTCCACATTATATTTCTCAGCCAGCGCTTTGGCTGCCTTTGCGGAATAAACGCCCTCCACAACCATCTGCACTTCATCCATAGCCTGCTTCATGGTGTAACCCTGTCCCATCAGATAGCCGGCGCGTCTGTTTCGGCTGTGCACACTGGCACAGGTAACAATCAGATCACCAATTCCGGAAAGGCCGGCAAAAGTCTCCAATTTAGCGCCCATCTTGACACCAAGCCGCGCCATCTCTGCTATTCCTCTTGTGATCAAAGCAGCCTTTGTATTATCTCCATACCCTAAGCCATCAGCAGTCCCTGCTGCCAGGGCGATTACATTCTTAAGGGCACCGCCAAGCTCTACCCCCAGCATATCCGGTGTCGTATACACCCGGAAAACAGGGCTCATAAAAAGGCCCTGGAGATATTCAGCGGTCTCTTTTTTGCGGGCACTGACTACACACGTAGTAGGGAGTCCGCGGCTTACTTCTTCCGCATGGCTTGGTCCTGAAAGCACACAAACATCTGCCTGAGGAATCTCTTCTTTAATAATATCACACACAGGCATAAGCGTATTTTCTTCTACACCTTTCGCCACATTTACAATAATCTGTCCCGTCGAATCAATGGGGAAAGTCGTTTGCTGATAGCACGCATATAAGCAGATGGTGAGGCAAATACAACTATATCTGGTGAATCCAAAGCTGTCTTTTCATCACCGGTTATCACAATTCCATCCGGAATTTTAATTCCGGGAAGCTTTTTCGGATCCTCCCGGGTCTGATTCAGACTGGCTGCCTTTTCCGGATGTGCAGACCACAACATAACCTGATGACCATTGTTGTGAAGCAGTATTGCAAGTGCTGTTCCCCAGCTTCCGGTTCCCATTACGCTGATTTTTGCCATTTTATCACCTCATCTTATTTGGCTGCAGTTTTCGCTGCACCAAGCTTATTCTCAGTTCCATTTAAAAGGCGGTAAATATTCGCCCTGTGTCTGTAAATTGCAAGTGCTGTCATAAGTCCCATGATCACATCCATCTCAAATGTATGAGGGAAATCCATGCCATAACTTCCCGCAGCGCCAAACCCAATGAAACAAATCAGCGCACCTACATATGCTGCCATTGACCCCAATGACACATAGCGGGTAATAGCTACCAGCCCAATAAAGATCACCGCGCAGATCAGAAATACTCTCCAGTCCATTGCCAGCAGCATTCCCGCAGAAGCTGCAATTCCCTTGCCGCCCCTGAATCCAAGATAAAACGGAAAATTATGTCCAAGCACGCAGCCTGCTGCCGTGTACATGCCAAGCAATGGAAGAATTTCCTGATACCGATTCTTAAATACTGCATCCACGATCAGAATGGCAATCACACATTTAAGCATATCGCCAATAAGAGTCATTGCCCCCGCGTTTTTTTCCAAGAGTACGAAGGGCATTGGTAGTTCCTGCATTGCCGCTTCCATATTGACGGATATCCATGTGATGGATTTTTCCGATAATGTATGACGTCTGAAACATTCCAAACAAATATCCAATAGCCAGACAAATAATACGTTCCATCTTTATTCCTTCTCTCCGCGCTCTCTTACAATAAATTTCAGCGGTGTACCGCCAAAGTCAAAGGCATCCCGGATTTTATTTTCCAGATATCTGGTGTAGGAAAAATTGCATAAGTTCTTTGTCATTGACAAAGATTACGAATGTAGGCGGTTTTACCGCAACCTGTGTCATGTAGAAAATTTTTCAGACGGCGGCCCCTGTCAGACGGCGGCTGCTGCATGGCAACTGCTTCTGCAAGGATCTCATTAAGCACACCAGTCTGGATACGCATAGTTTGATTCTCAATTACCGCATCCAGTGTCTCAAACATTCTGGAAATCCGAAGTCCTGTTCGGGCAGAAATAAACACAATTTCTGCATAAGGCATAAAGGAAAGGACCTCCCGAATACGGTTAGTATGTTTGTAAATGGTCTTGTCATTTTTCTCAATAGCATCCCATTTATTCACTGCAATGATCACGCCCTTGCCTTTCTCATGGGCAATTCCGGCAATTTTTTGCATCCTGCTCTGTAACGCCTTCTGATGCATCGATCATTACAACTACAACATCTGCACGTTCTACAGCTGTTACAGTACGGATCACACTGAAGCGCTCAATTTCTTCTTTTACTTTTGCTTTACGGCGGAGTCCGGCTGTATCGATAAAAATATAATCTTTTTCGTTCCAGGTAACCTTCGTATCAACTGCATCACGAGTGGTTCCAGCAATATCTGAAACGATTACACGGTCTTCCCCCAGCAGCTTATTGATCAGAGAGGACTTACCAACATTAGGTTTACCTACAATAGCAATCTTCGGAATATCAGAATCCTCATCCTCTCCCGTATCCTCCGGGAAATGTTTTACGACCTCATCAAGCATATCTCCAAGTCCCTGACGGTTAGCTGCAGAAATGGCAAATGGCTCGCCGATTCCCAGATTATAAAATTCATAAACATCCATCATATATTTCTGAATGCTATCCACCTTATTCACTGCAAGTACCACTGGTTTGCCGCTGCGGCGAAGCATATCTGCAACTTTCGCATCAGAATCCACAAGTCCCTGATGTACATCTGTAATAAAGATAATGACATCCGCAGTATCAATAGCGATCTGAGCCTGCTCCCTCATCTGAGAAAGAATCACATCGCCGCTATCCGGTTCAATACCACCTGTGTCAATAATAGTAAAATCATTATCCAGCCATGATACATCTGCATAAATTCTGTCTCTGGTTACACCTGGCGTATCTTTAACAATGGAAATCTTATCCCCTGCCAGTACATTAAACAATGTGGATTTTCCTACATTAGGCCTGCCCACAATTGCTACTACCGGTTTGCTCATACATTTGTCTCCTTTTCTGTTTCTTATGTTCAATCGGATCAAGGACTGCAGACACAAGGTCTGAACCACCTTCATCCACAATTACAATTTCTACATTCAGTTTCCTGGAAAGCTCTTCCACAGAGATATCATCCAGAAAAACATCTTCTTCATTTTTCAGCATGTTGCAGGGAAGCAAAAGCTTCTCTCCAAGGTCTCTGCCGCTTAATTGTCTGATCAGATCCTGTCCCGTGATCAAACCAGACACCGTAATCGTTTCTCCGAAAAAATTCGTTTCTTATGGAGATCACATCCACTTCTACATTTGGAAATTTCTCATGGATCATCTCCATATATTTCTTAATAAATGGTGCCGCCAAAGCTCCTGTAGCACTGACAGCCTTTATCCTTCGGTCATCTCCCGTCCTGCCTGCAACAGCTTCTTTCACTTCTTCGCCAAGGAGCCGAAGCATTCCCACACCGTTTTCCAGCTGAAGATAGCCATCATAGGACTCTTCCAGGGGCAGATCCTTCCCAGCCAGAATGTACCATTCATCTGAAGCATGGATAAAATGAATGCCATACTGGTCCATCATTTTCTTCTGCCAGGAATGAATAATCTCCAGAACTTCTAATGCATCTTCCTTCTGAAACTGTTCCATCGGATACAACCCCTCACGAAACTTAGTCAGACCAACTGGAACTACTGAAACGCTCTGAAGTACTGGTGCATAGGCAGACATCTTGCGAATACTGTCATCCAGTTCCTTACCGTCATTAACTCCTTTGCACAAAACAATCTGCCCATTCATAGTGATTCCTGCATCATACAGTTTCTGAAGCTTCTTCAATGCATCCCCGGCGAAGCGGTTATGGAGCATTTTACATCTCAGTTCCGGATTCATGGTCTGGATAGAAATATTAATGGGCTCCAGATGGTACCGGATGATCCGGTCTATATCATGATCACTCATATTGGTCAGGGTCACATAATTTCCCTGTATGAAGGACAATCTGGAATCATCATCTTTAAAATAAAGAGTATCTCTCATTCCAGGCGGCATCTGGTCAATAAAACAGAAAATGCAATGATTGGAACAGGAACGATAATCATCCATCAGATCCTTCTCAAAGGTAATCCCAAGGTCTTCTTCATATTCCTTCTCCACCTCCAGCTCCCAGATTTCTCCGTTTGCCTTTTCCACTTCCAGAACAACGAATTCTTCATTCATCAGATAACGGTAGTCAAATATATCTTCCACAGGCTGGCCGTTTACAGTGAGCAGTATATCTCCCGGCACAAGTTCCAGTTCCTGTGCAATACTTCCATCCTGCACAATTGCAATCACATGTTTATTTTGTTTCTTCACATTTATCTCCATTATAATTCAAATGCGATCTGTCGCGTCAGTTCTGTTCCAGAGTCTGTTTGAAAAAATGATTTTCCAAATACCTTCTAAGCTTCAGAGTCCTGAATACGACGTCACAGATCGTCCATCTCTGGCTCAGCATAATAAAGCCATTATTTTTAATATAACAAGTTTTCCTGAAAAACACAACAAAAAATTTCATTTCCTGCTCACGTCTATGAACCATTTATGATAATGTCCTAATATACCACAAAGGAAAATGTCCCAATGTAGTATAATGCTTCCATCAACAGATGGAGGTAACGATTATCAGAAAGGTAGAATTATCAATGGATGAACAAAA
>ENA-OPYU01000802-OPYU01000802.1-human-gut-metagenome-genome-assembly--contig:-NODE-802-length-11830-cov-2.833974_pt1 | contig 11830 bp, 13 predicted proteins | sample MGYA00242637_ERZ504482 | MGnify/ENA primary metagenome ERZ504482 (study PRJEB26092, sample SAMD00036237) | human gut metagenome | host: Homo sapiens | study: EMG produced TPA metagenomics assembly of...
GCTCGGCCAGGTCTTCGATGGAGTAGATGTCGTGATGCGGCGGAGGCGAGATCAGGCCGATGCCGGGCGTGGACTGACGGACCTCGGCAATCCAGGGGTAGACCTTCTTGCCGGGCAGGTGGCCACCCTCGCCGGGCTTGGCGCCCTGGGCCATCTTGATCTGAATCTCGAAGGCGCTGCACAGGTAGCGGCTCGTCACGCCAAAGCGCGCACTTGCCACCTGCTTGATCGCGGAGTTCTTGGAATCACCGTTAGCCAGCGGGGTCTCGCGACGCGGATCCTCACCGCCCTCGCCGGAGTTGGAACGGCCGTGCAGGCGGTTCATGGCGATGGCCATGCACTCGTGTGCTTCCTTGCTGATGGAGCCGTACGACATGGCGCCGGTGTTAAAGCGGCGGACGATGTTGAGCGTGGGCTCGACCTCGTCGAGCGAAACCGGCGTGCGGCCGCTGGCATCAAAGTCGAGCAAGTCGCGCAGACGCACGGCACGGCCGGTGCGGTGCAGGCGGGCGCTGTACTCCTTAAAGGTGTCGTAGCTGTCCTCACGGCAGGCGGTCTGCAGCAGGTAGACGGCCTGGGGGTCGATGAGGTGTTCCTCGCCGCCGAGCGGGCGCCACTTGGTCAGGCCCAGCGTGGGCAGCTGATCGGGAGCCGGGCTTTTAAGGATGGCGAGCGCAGCGTCATAGCGCTCGTTTTGCTCGCACTCAACGTCCTCGACACCCATACCGCCCACACGGCTCACCGTGCCGGCGAAGTACGCGTTGACGAACTCCGGAGTAAAGCCGACGGCCTCGAAAATCTGCGCGGAGTGATAGCTCTGCACCGTGGAGATACCCATCTTGGACATGATGGAGACGATACCCCGCCGTCGCGGCCTTGTTGTAGTTGTCGATGCCCTGCTCGGCCGTCACGTCCAGGTCGCCGCGTGCTGCCAAGTCGCGGATGCACGCATGCGCATTGTACGGATAGATGCCGCTTGCGGAGTAGCCCACCAGCGCCGCAAAGTCGTGCGGGGACACGGCGTCGCCGCACTCCACCACGATGTCGGCAAAGGTACGCACGCCGGCGCGGATCAGGTGATTGTGCACGCAGCCCACGGCGAGCAGCGACGGCACGGGCACCTCGCCCGCAGCGGCACGATCGCTCAACACCACAATATTCACGCCGTCGCGGACCGCAGCCTCAACGTCCTCTGCAAGCTGCTTGAGCGCAGCCTGCAGCGCGCCCTCGCCGGCGTCGCGGCGGTAGACGGCACGGAAACGGCGGGTCTTAAAGCCCACGCGGTCGATGGCGCAGATGCGGTCGAACTCCTCCTCGCTCAACAGCGGACGCTCCAGGCGCACCAGCTGGCAGGCCGTACGGGAGTCCTCGAGCAGGTTGCCGTGGTTGCCCAGGTAGAGCGTGGTCGAAGTCACCATATGCTCGCGCAGGGCATCGATCGGAGGGATTCGTGACCTGAGCGAACAGCTGATAGAAGTAGTCAAAGAACGAGCGCGTCTTCTTGGACAGGCAGGCCAGCGGTGCGTCGATGCCCATCGAGGCGAGTGGGGCCTTGCCCTGCTGGGCCATGGGACGCACGACCTCGTCGACGTCATCCCAGTGGTAGCCGAGCTTTGGCCATACGCACGGCGGCGGGCACCTCGGCGTCCTCGGCGGGCGCGGGCGCGGCGGACTCATCGAGCGCGTCGACGGCCAGCGTCTCCTCGGCAATCCAGTCGTGGTAGGGCTTCTCCTTGGCATAGCGGGCGCGCAGCTCGTCGTTGTAGATCACGCGGCCGCGGGCAAAATCGACCTCGAGCATCTGGCCCGGTCCCAGGCAGCCGCTCGTCAGGATGTTCTCGGGGGCGCACCTCGATGGTGCCCACTTCGCTTGCCAGCATAAAGCGGCCATCGCGCGTCACGTAGTAGCGGGCGGGGCGCAAGCCGTTGCGGTCGAGGGCGGCGCCCAGCGTGCGACCGTCGGTAAAGGCGATGGCCGCCGGGCCGTCCCAGGGCTCCATGAGCATGGACTGGTAGGCGTCGTAGGCGCGGCGCTCCTCGCTCAGACTGTCGTTGTGGTCCCACGGCTCAGGCAGCAGCATGGACGCAGCGCGCGTAAGCGGGCGACCGTTCATAACCAAAAACTCGAGCACGTTGTCCAAAATCGCCGAGTCGGAACCCTCGCGGTTGATGATGGGCATCACGCGCTCAAGATCGTGCTGCAGCACGGGGGCTGTACAGGTTGGGCTCGCGGGCGCGAATCCAGTTGACGTTGCCCTTGAGGGTGTTGATCTCGCCGTTGTGGATGATAAAACGGTTGGGGTGCGCACGCTCCCAGCTGGGCGTGGTGTTGGTGGAGTAGCGCGAGTGGACGAGCGCAACGGCCGTCTTGACAGCGGCGTCGTTGAGATCGATGAAGAAGCGGCGCATCTGCGTGGCGACGAGCATGCCCTTGTACACGATAGTGCGCGAGCTCATGGAGCAGACGTAGAAGATCTTGTCGCGCAGGGCAAACTCGGCATCGGCCTTCTTCTCGATAGTGCGACGGCACACGTACAGGCGGCGCTCGAAGGCGTCACCCGCCGGCGTATCGTCGGGGCGGCCCAGAAAGGCTTGCAGAATGGTGGGCATGCAGGCGCGTGCCGTCTCGCCCAGGTCGTGCGGGTCGACGGGCACCTCGCGCCAAAAGAGCAGCGGCACGCCGGCCTCGGCGCAGCCCTCCTCAAACACGCGACGGGCATCCTCTACGCCCTTGTCGTCCTGCGGAAAGAACAGCATGGCCACGCCATAGTCGCCCTCTGCCGGCAGAATCTGGCCGCACTTTTGAGCCTCTTTGCGAAAAAAAGTGATGCGGAACCTGGAACAGGATACCGGCACCGTCGCCGGTGTTCTTCTCGAGTCCCGTGCCGCCGCGGTGCTCCAAGTTGACCAGAATGGACAGCGCGTCGTCCAGAATCTGGTGATGGCGCTCACCGTTGATATCGGCAAGTGCGCCGATGCCACATGCATCGTGGTCGAATTCGGGGCGATAAAGGCCCTGCTGTTGAGCGGAATCTGCCTGCATCGCGATCCTCCCCTAGATATTTAGACAGTCAGTTGAATAGGCATAGTAGGAGCATCAGGGCATCGTTGTGTTTCCCGCCCGTTTCGAAACAATCGCGTAACGCACACCTTACGAGTGGGCACCGCCGACCTCAAGGGCGGCAACAAGGCGCCCAAGTTCGGCTTGTAAGCTCACCGCTTCAAACATCTCAATCTGTAACAGGAGGAACCGATTTTGGCGCCTAGATGTTACAGATTGAGATTTTCTGCGGGACGGTTTTGGTTTGTCTCGATCTGTAACACGAAGGGTCGGTTTTGGCGGCAAACTGTTACAGATCGAGACATTTCGGCAGCCCCCTTTCACCATCCCATTCAAATACAACAATTTTGTTAGTCTTGGTTAACTTTTAAGCTTAAAACGGGTATCCTTTGCGGCGTCAAGCAAACGGCACGCACACCGTGCCAGATCAAGGAGGCCCCTATGGCGCACCAAGCAGACCAGCAGACGATGCAACTCGTCCTCATCCGTCACGGAGAGTCCGAGTGGAACAAGCTCAACCTGTTCACCGGCTGGACCGATGTTGAGCTCACCGACACGGGCCGCGAAGAAGCCGCAGCAGGCGGTCGAGCCCTCAAAGAAGCCGGTTTCGACTTTGACGTCTGCTACACTTCGCGCCTCAAGCGCGCGATCCACACCCTCAACATCGTGCTCGGCCAAATGGATCGCGAGTGGCTGCCCGTCATCAAATCCTGGAAGCTCAACGAGCGCCACTACGGAGCGTTGCAGGGTCTCAACAAGGCCGATGCCGCGGCGGAGCACGGCGACGAGCAGGTGCTCATCTGGCGCCGCTCCTTCGATATCTGCCCGCCGGCACTCGAGCCGAACGACGCGCGCGATCCCCACACCCAGGAGCAATACCGTGATGTCGCGCCCGATCAGCTGCCCTATACCGAATGCCTCAAGGACACGATCGCCCGCGCCTGGCCCTATTTCGAAGACGAGATTCGCCCCCAGATGCTCGCCGGCAAGCGCGTACTCATCGCCGCACACGGCAACTCCCTGCGCTCACTCGTCATGAAGCTCGAGCACCTCACGCCCGAGGAGATCCTCAAGGTCAACATCCCCACCGGCGTGCCGCTCGTCTACACCTTCGATACCGATTTCAATGTCCTCGACAAGCGCTACATCGGCGACCCGGCGACCATCGCCGCCAAGATCGACGCCGTGGCCAATCAGGGCAAAGCGCACAAGTAGCCCCAACCCAAATCCGACGCGTGGCGCCGCACGACCCAGATGCGACGTCACGCCGCCCATACGCAGGAGCGCACCATGCTCAACCATCTCAAACAACACTTTGGCTCCCGACGCACCGGTGGTCACGGAGGCCTAGACATTGCGCGGCATATCGGCCCCGGGCTGCTCGTGACCGTCGGCTTTATCGACCCGGGCAACTGGGCCTCCAATATGGCCGCGGGCTCGCAGTTTGGCTACGCGCTGCTGTGGATCGTCACGCTGTCCACGATTATGCTCATCGTGCTGCAGCACAACGCGGCGCACTTGGGCATCGCCACGGGCGCCTGCCTTGCCGAGGCCACGACCCGCTTTCTCCCCCGCATCGTGGGACGCGCGGTGCTCGGCAGCGCCTATCTCGCGACCATCGCCACCGCCATGGCCGAAGTCCTGGGCGGCGCGATTGCCCTTCAAATGCTCTTTGGGCTGCCCGTGCGTGCGGGCTGCGTCATCGTGGCGGCAGTATCGATGGCGATGCTCATGACGAACTCCTACAAGCGAGCCGAACGCTGGATCATCGCCTTCGTAGGCGTGGTAGGACTCTCGTTTTTGGCCGAGCTTGCACTAGTCAAGGTCGACTGGCCGCAAGCCGCCGCAAGCTGGATCACGCCCAGTATGCCCACTGGCTCTGCCGCGATTATCGTGAGTGTCCTGGGTGCGGTCGTTATGCCACACAACCTTTTTCTGCACTCCGAGGTCATCCAATCCATGCACTTCGAAGGCCAAGGCGAGCAGGTTATCGAAGAGCGTCTGCGCTACGAGCTCTTCGACACGCTCATTTCGATGGGCGTGGGCTGGGCAATCAACTCGGCCATGGTCATCCTGGCCGCAACGACCTTCTTTGCGCACGGCATGGTCGTAGACGACCTCGCCGTCGCAGCGGCCACGCTCTCCCCCATTCTGGGCCCGGCGAGCTCGACCATCTTTGCGGTAGCGCTGCTGTTCGCGGGACTATCGAGCAGCGTGACAGCGGGCATGGCGGCGGGGACCATCACTGCGGGCATGTTCGACGAGGAATACGATATCCACGACCGACATTCCTCGATCGGGGTGGCGGCCTGTTTCGTCGGCGCAGTGACGGCGTGCCTGGTCGTCCCAAATCCTTTTGAAGGTCTCATCTGGAGTCAGGCACTGCTGTCGCTTCAGCTACCGATTACGGTCTTTGTGCTCATACGGCTCACCAGTTCACCCCGCGTCATGGGCAAATACGCCAATTCGCGTCCACTCAACGCGCTGCTCGTAGGGATCGGTGCCATCGTGACGATTCTCGATGTCGTGTTGTTGACAGGGATGTAATGGGGCGGGGCACCTACTCAGGCAAACGTCTCGATCTGTAACATCTAGACCCGCTTTCGATGTCTAGATGTTACAGATTGAGATCTTCTGCCGGACGGTTTTGGTTTGTCTCGATATGTAACAAGTGGGCCCAATTTCCACCGTTAGATGTTACAGATTGAGACAAAAGGTCGGTCGGACTCACAACAGACAGGATCGGTCAACAGCAACCGTGATCCCTTGGGGGCGGAGGAAAAGGGCCCCGGCCGAGAATTCGACCGAGGCCCTTGGACAGAGCTATGTTCGGCTTTCGCCGTGTGTCTGCGAGCTACTCCTCGACGAGCTCAAACTGATCCGGGACCGACGCCGGCACACCGGGCACAACATATTCAAAAATGCCAGATGCACAAGGATCAAAATGGTCATGTGTCTTCATTACGGGTAACAGCAAATAATGAGGGGAGACACGAAGTTGCATTTTTACAGACAACATCCGCCGAGCATCAGAAAATATATTATTATCGGTGCGATGATGAATTTAATATAATAAATGCGTATCCGCAAAATCAGATTTATCTCGGTAACATGTATGACGAAGTGTGCTTATGGTACTGGGGATTAGATGAAAGTGGCAATGGATTTGTAGAAAATCTATATGGGGAAATAAATAAAAGTTGATGCAGAGATCATGAATGAGATCCTGCAATGTTCAGATGTACAGGTTATGCAAGAGGGAAATATATTTGGACTGTTGTTTGATCAAAATAAGAAATTTTTATACGGAAACGATAACGATACTCATCTTATCAGTGAGAATGGCAAAATCACGGCACGCATGGCGAGCCAGAGTAATACAGGTGCAGCAGGAGTCGACATACTTTCAATTGCATATGCAGAAAAAGAGTATTCTGAAATTTTGTATTATTTAGCTGATGGCACAATGCTTGATGGTTACGGCATTATTTTATTTATGAATGAACAAATGAAATGTGTTCAGGAAATAGGTCGTATCGTAATAAGAGACAGCATGGGAAATGTGCGCAAAGAAATTGATATAAATTAAGTGACAAATTTGTCACTAAAGAGTAAGAGAGATGTCACCTAGAGACGGTAAGATAATGGAAACACTAAAAAGAAGGGAGAAGTTTTGGAGAAAGGAAAAATGAATGAAAAAAAACAAAAGCAAAGAGGCTTGAAACAGGGATTTGAGCTGATTTATAAATATCGCTTTGTATTATCATTTTTGCTGTTAATCATGTTGGTTTCATTCAAAATCAGCGGATCGTCCATGGGGTGTTGGAAGTTGTTTTTGGGAGATGGCGAAAGCGGTATTCGTTTGGGAGAACCGCGTGTCTGGCGAAGTGATGAGTGGGGAACATTGACGCCGCTTTGTTTTCGTCAGCAATATAATACGCTTGGTTCATATAATCGCTACAGCCAAACACTTGGCAGTATATTGACAGATAACATGCTCGTGTATGGACAGCCATCGTGGGATATTCTGACATTATTTCGCCCATTTTATTGGGGATATCTTTTCTTTGGAAGCGAGAGAGGACTTTCATGGTTTTGGTGTTCACGTCTGATCGTGCTGTTTTTGTCATGGTTTGAGCTAGGAATGCTGATTACTGATGGGCAGGAAAAAATATCTGTAATGTTGTCAGTCTGTGTGAGCTTTGCACCATTTTTACAATGGTGGTTTGCAATCAATGGACTTGTTGAGATGCTGATCTACGGTGCTTGTTTTGTGCTTGGAAGTAACTATTTGGTATCACGTGCATTTAATCCAAGAAAAATCGCAGTGGCAGTCGGTATGGCAGTTTGCGCAGTAGGATATGTTTTGACATTTTATCCGACATGGATGGTGCCAGTAGCATGGGGCTTTGTTCCATTATTTTTGTGGGTTGTCATTTGGAAATTTGACAGGAAGGTGTTAAGACGAGTTGATGTGGTGCCATGGCTTCTTATTTTCGTGATTACGGCAGCAGGTCTTACAGTACTTGCCGTCACTTCATGGGATGTGATTAAAGCAGAATTAAATTCAGTTTATCCTGGAAATGCACCTTCGTCATCAGGCGGTACAGGTCTTTGGTGGATGATGAAATACCCTATTTCGCTTGTTAGCAGGTTTAGCATGAATGAACTAATTGTAGAAAATTCATCTATCATTTGTTTTGCACCAGCAGGATTTATACTCGCACTGTGGGTAATTATTAAAGAAAAAAAGGAAGGATCCTTTACTCATTCTTTTACTTGGAATGAATCTGTTTTTGGCCTGGTACTATTGTGTTGGTATTCCTAAATGGCTTGCCAAAATGCTGTTACTTAGTTTTGTAAATTCAAATCGCGGACCGCAGGTGTTAGGCTTTCTTCGCTTGACTCTATTTGTCAGAGCTGTCGCATTAAAAGAAAAAGCACCTAAAAGGTGGTTAGCAGCATTGGCAGCTGTCATTTCATCAGCTGTACCGATGAGATTAGCCTTGGGATTTACAAAGTATGAGCCAGGCGGACTTAGATATGAGTATTTTGATACAGCAGAGAAAATTTTTGAGTTGTCTGGGCAATCCTGGCAGTTGTTTTTTTGATCTGCTGTATCGGGCAAGAAAAATGCAAGTATACAATGGCAGTTTTGGGGAAGTATGCACAGTAGTATTAGCATCATCAATTTGGATAAATCCAGTTGCAAAGGGGGTACCTGAAATTACGAAAAGTGAAACGATGCAGCAAATTCGTGATCTTGTAAAAGAGGATCCTCAGGCAATATGGCTTGTCGCAGATATGGCCTACCCGGCTACTAACATTCCTGCGATGGCAGGAGCAGATTGCCTGAATACAACGCAGACATATCCTCAGAAAACACGCTGGGAGATGTTAGATCCAGAAGGCGAATATGAAGATATTTACAATAGGTATTGCCATATTAGAGCATCACTTGGAAGCAAGACGATGCTTGAGTTAGTCAGTACAGATTATGTAGAAGTAACACTTTCACCAGAAGATCTAAAGAAATTAAATATCAGATATATAGTCAGTACAAATGATTTTGATGAAAAAAATAGCGGCTGGAACAACTAATATTTTTTACAGACAGTGGCATTGAATTTCAAAAGTACTATGAAGGAACACAGTTATCAATATATGGATGTGTTTATTAAAACTTGCAGTGTACCAATTTGAAAGGAGGAGAGGACATGGATGATATTGCTGTATTGATCCCCTGCTATAATGAGGACAAAACAATTGAAAAGGTGGTATCAGATTTTAAGCGTGTGCTGCCTGACGCCATCATTTACGTGTATGACAATAATTCAACAGATGACACAGAGAAGCTTGCCAAAAAAAGCAGGAGCTGTAGTGCGTCATGAGTATCAGCAGGGAAAGGGGAATGTAGTGCGCAGAATGTTTCAGGAAATTGACGCACATTGCTACATACTTGTGGATGGGGATGACACTTATCCAGCAGAATCTGCTGCAAAGATGGTAAAGCTTGTACAGGAACACAATGCGGATATGGTAGTTGGAGATAGATTGTCATCTACTTATTTTGAGGAAAACAAGCGCCCATTCCACAATATAGGCAATTGTCTTGTTCGGGGAATGGTATCAAAACTTTTCCACGGAAGCATACGCGATATAATGACGGGGTATCGTGCATTCAGCTACCGTTTTGTAAAAACATTTCCGATTTATCATGTCGGTTTGAGATAGAGACAGAAATGAGTATTCATGCGATTGACAAGCGTATGCAGGTGGAAAACGTGATTGTACCATATCGTGATCGACCAGAAGGAAGCGTGTCAAAGCTGAATACCTTCTTAGATGGTTGGAGTGTAATTAAGACGCTGATTCGTCTTTTCCGTATTTACAATCCATTTGCCTTCTTCGGTATAATAAGCATAATGTTGTTTCTAATTTCGCTAGTAATGTTTGTGCCAGTATTAATCACTTATATTGAAACAGGCCTTGTGCCGCGCTATCCAACACTGATTGTCAGCGGATTTTTGTCAGTCGCAGCAATACAGCTTGCAGGCATTGGAATATCACTCCAAAATATGCTTCACAAAAATCGCCAGGATTTTGAATTAGAGCTGTATCATGCAGAGATTCAGGAGCGAACAGAAAAAGATTGTAAATAAAATAGTTTTATCATGAAAAAATAAATCGCCTTCATATACTAGTAATAGGGCCAGTCGGTCATGTCAAAACCGACTGAAAGCGGCAAAGCCCAATATCAGTATATGGAGGCGATTATGTTAGAGCTGCTAAAAAAAACAGATACATATGAGCAGGAGCAAAAATACAGTGAGTGCGCAGGTCACATTTGATGAGGATTTTATATTCCAGATGCGAAGCCAGATGTGGGAAGCGTACTGCTGAAGCAGGCAGATGCCGTGATGGAGGAACTTCGCCAGCTTTCAGAAAAGGTAATCATAAAAGGACGGCTTGACTTTGAAATTTTATATGCCGTAGAGGGTTCTGGCAGAATGAAAAATTTGTCTGGTGCACTTACATTTGAAGAAACTGTGAAGCTATCCAGGACTTGAGCCGGGCGATTATGTGCGCTGCCGCACAAAGGTAGAAGATATCAGTATTCGTGTTGTCAACTCAAGAAAGCTTCATATCAGCGCTGTACTTGGCGCGGAACTTTTTTGCTGCATCGGCACAGCTTGAGGAGGCAGCAAGATCGCTTTCAGGAAAAGAAGATATCGCTGTACTTGGAAAAGATATGGAAAGTGGTGTCTTTGCAGCTGCAAAAAAAGGGATACGTTTCGTATGGAGGATGATGTAGTTGTAGCTCCGGGAAAAACCGCTTGCACAGTCACTTTTATGGAAATCACTTAGTCTTAGAAGCATGGAATATCAGGCTCAGGAAGACAAAATGCTCATTCAGGCAGAGGCAGCCTTATTTGTAATTTATGAGGCAGGACAGGAGCAGCTTCCTATGCAGTGGATGGAAAAGACGATCTCATTTACAGGAGAACTGCCGCTTGTTGGATGCCGTCATGAGATGATTCCATCGGTGGAGCCAGTTTTGATAAAAAAACGAGATTAGTATTCATCCAGACGAAGATGGAGAAAATCGAATATTCCATGTGGAAGCAGTAGTGGAGCTTGATATGAAGCTGTATCTTGAGGAAAAACGGTACATTTGCTCTGTGACGCTTATTCGACAACAAAAGAAGTAGACACAAGCTACAAGACGGCTCATTTGGAAACACTTCAGATGAAAAATTAAAGGCAAGTGCAGAATCACTGAAAAGATTCCAGCTTCACAGCACTGACACCATGCTCCAAATTTTGGTCACAGTGAAGGAACAGTGTCAATTGATCGTACAGAGATTGTATCAGAGGGCATTCGTGTGGAGGGTGCTGTCTATGTGACTGTATTATATCTGGCAGCAAACGATGAACGGCCAATGCAGGCTGCGGCAGGTGTGATTCCGCTCAGCCATGTAATTGAAGCAGGAGGAATTACGCCGGGAAGCTGTTTTTACTATAAGCCCAATGTTAGAACAAATTACAACAATGATTGCGCCAGGAGGTCAGGGAGAAGTACGTGCAGTCATTAGCCTTGATACATTTGTGCTCTCAGAGCATGAAATTTCAGTGCTCGATCAGGTGAGCTTTACAGGTGAACAGATTGATCCAAATGAGTTTTCCAGGAATGATTGGCTATATTGTGCAGCCAGGCGATAATCTTTGGTCAATAGCAAAAAATATAGAATGAGCATTGAGCGGATCCGCGAGGTTAACCAAGATAATACAAAACAGATTCATTAAATGCGACCGCTTCCGGTATGCAAAAAGAAGGAAAATCGCCAGAAGAGCTTGGCACAAAGCCAGGGCAAAAACTTCTTCTGGTGCGATAAGAGAATTGTAATAGGGAATATTAGAATAATGATAGGATAGGAACATTTCTTGACGTATTGCATAACATAATATTGTAACGCAGCAGGGCGGATACCGCAGGTTGCGCACGAAACTGCCGGCTGCTTCTGATAGATCTTACCCGGTCCGAAAGGACCGGATACATAATCAGAAGCAGCCGGTTTTGTGTTCGTGGATAGTGCCTGCCATCTCTATCATTTTAAATTTATCTCCATCTTTTACCAAAAAATTGATGGAGATTTCAACAGGTATGATGGAGATAGGCTATCCACATTCCATTTCGAATATCCATGGTGTTTTGTTTAAGATAAACTGTCAATTCAAAATGAAGACAGCTGGAGTTATCTACAACAG
>ENA-OPYU01000803-OPYU01000803.1-human-gut-metagenome-genome-assembly--contig:-NODE-803-length-11828-cov-3.516879_pt1 | contig 11828 bp, 14 predicted proteins | sample MGYA00242637_ERZ504482 | MGnify/ENA primary metagenome ERZ504482 (study PRJEB26092, sample SAMD00036237) | human gut metagenome | host: Homo sapiens | study: EMG produced TPA metagenomics assembly of...
AGCGGTGCGCATCATCGTGCCATCCTCCCGCATGATTTCGCAGCACAAGCCGCATTCTTTCAGCCCTGCCAGACGGCACAGGTCAACGGTTGCTTCCGTGTGACCGTTGCGCTCCAGTACACCGTTCCTTTTTTTGCCAGAACGGGGGAACATATGGCCCGGTCTGCGGAAATCTTCTGCAAGATTTTGCAGATGCGATTTTTTGCTATGCTTTATACTGCTGGGAAAGTTCAGAAAACCGATTTCGGGCCGGGAGCGGACTGAGCCTGCTCTTTCTCTTCTTCCCGGCGCTGCTGATCCGAGATATACTGCACCATGTCCCGCTCCTCGTGGGAAAAATGGAACAGGTCTGCGATGGTATCGTAGGCGCTCACCACGAAGTTGAAGCCTGTCTTTACCACATTGAACAGCAGCATGGGCACAAAGGTGAAAGAAAGTGAGATCAATCCGCCGCTAAAGAAAAGATCGTCCAGACGCAGATTGCTGAAGAAAAGATCCAGCGCATCGCCCAGCGGCCCGCCGCCGGAAATACTGCGCAGCTCTTCTTCGGAAACAGAAATGTATGAATGCGGCATCTGAAGGTTTTTCATGGAGAAAGCTCCTTTCTGACAAGATCGTTCCGGGAATGGGGTCAAACTCAGGCGGCAGCGGTTTCCTCGGCCTGAGCGGCATCAAAGCTCGGCATGGGGTTCACGATCTGATCGTAGATGCTTGTAACGGTACGAATGACGTTCATGACCTGCGAATAGACATAGACACCGGCCAGACCGGCAACGCCCACAGAAGCGATACGGCTCCAGGTGTTCATCTTATCCCAGGTGTGATAGAAGGTGCCGGACAGGCTCAGACCATTCGACAGACCGGACTGCACACGGCCTGCGATGTACCGGAAGGAATAGTTGGTCATCAGCACGAACAGGTTGATCGCTGCATTCTGGCAGAATGTAGCAAACTGATCGGTGTTGAAATAAATATCGTGATTAAAGGCTGAGCCAAGGTAGATGGACTGACCGCCATCCAGATAGGTCATTTCTTCTTCGGAGATAACGGCATAGGAAGCCGGTAAAAGCATGGTATTCTGATTGGGATGATCCATGGTGGAAGAACTCCTTTCCGTAGTGGAATCTGCACAAAGGCAGACAATAATACTATCTGAATTGTAACATAACTGTGTCCAAATAACAAGAGCAGAGATGTGCAAAATCATGATACATTTGTGAATAAACTGTTACAGAAAGGCGGCAAAATCACGGATGTCAGCCCAAAAATGCGCAATATGTCCAGAATCTGGTCCTGAAAAAAATGTTCTGTAGAAAAAGCAAAAGCGCCTGCAGATTCCGGGTGCAGACGCTTTTATGGGGAGAAAATGATCGGGGAATTACTGTGCCCGTTCGTAGAGCACAGTCAGCTGCGCAATGTGCCCGGCCAGTGCTTCCGGCAAGGGACAGGTGAGCCGCCACTGCCAGTTGGAGCCTTGGGTGCTGGGAGTGTTGATGCGGGCCTCACTGCCCAGATGCAGCCAGTCCGCCAGAGGGATCACAGCGGTATCCGATACACTGGCAAGGCAGGCACAGATCATGGCCTCGGTCAGCTCTTCCGGCTGGCAGCGCAGGTAGCGGCAGGCATAGGCCACATCCTCGGCACTGGCGTTGGTACGCCAGCCTTCGGCGGTCACATTGTCGTGGGTGCCGGTGTACACCACGCTGTTGCGGTGGTAGGTGTGGGGCAGGTAATTGCCGGATTCCCGGCTGTCAAAGGCAAACTGCATGATCTTCATGCCCGGATAGCCGCTGGCAGAAAGCATGGCCTTGACCTCCGGGGTCAGATAGCCAAGATCCTCGGCAATGATGCCGCCCTCGCCAAGGTTTTCGTGCATGGCGTTGATAAAATCGCGGTCAGGGCCTTTTTCCCAGTGGCCGCCCGCCGCCGTTTTGTTCCCGGCGGGAATGGAGTAATAGCTCTCGAAGCCGCGGAAGTGGTCGATGCGCACCACATCGTAAATGGAGGTGGCGTGCTTCATGCGCTGCTTCCACCACGCAAAGCCGGTGGCCTTGTGAACAGGCCAATCGTACAGCGGATTGCCCCATAACTGACCATCCGCTGCAAAGGCATCCGGCGGGCATCCGGCAACCTGCGTCAGGTGCATCTGGCCATCGGTCTGGAACAGTTCCGGGTGGGTCCACAGATCGCTGGAATCCGGGCTGACATAGATGGGAATATCGCCCACCAGTTTGATGCCCTTGCTGTTGGCGTAAGCCTTCAGGGCGTTCCACTGGGTGTAGAAGAAGAATTGCACCGCCTTGTAGTAATCCACCGCACCGGCAAGCGCTGCTTTGGCTTCGGCAATGGCTTCCGGCTGGCGGCAGCGCAGTGCATCCGGCCAGTCAGCAAGGCCGGCCTGACCCTGTGCAGCCTTCACAGCCATGAACAGGGCGTAATCCTCCAGCCAGAAAGCCTGCTCTTTGCAGAAGGCTTCATAAGCGGGGGAAGGGGAGGCCAGCAGACGATCCGCTGCTTTTTTCAGGACAACGGGCCGCTCGTTGTAGAGCGCGCCGTAATCGATGGGTCCGATGGGCCTTTCCGCAGGGATCTCGTCGGCGGTCAGCAAATCGTCCGCAGCCAGCAGGCGGTAATCGATAAAATAGGGATTTCCGGCAAAGGCGGAGAAGCTCTGATAAGGGCTGTCGCCGTAGCCGGTGGGGCCGATGGGCAGGATCTGCCAGTAGGTCTGCTTTGCATCGGCCAGAAAATCCACGAATGCAAAGGCCTCTTTTCCCAGCGTACCGATGCCAAAAGGCCCCGGCAGACTGAAAACGGGCATCAGAATGCCGCTTGCACGCATAGTGTGCGCACCTCCTTAGCCCTTGACAGCACCTGCCACAACGCCCTCAATGATGTACTTCTGGCAGGTCATGTACAGGATGATGATGGGGATAATGGCAATGATGATGCAGGCCATCATGGGAGCCAGCTCCACACGGCCGTAGCCGCCGCGGAAGTACTGGATGGCCATGGGAATGGTGCGGTATTTCTTGATGTCCAGCACCAGAGTGGGCAGCAGGTAGTCATTCCACACCCACATGGTCTCGAGGATGGCGGTGGAGATCATGGTAGGCTTGAGGATGGGGAATACGACCTTGAAGAAGATCTGAATGGGGTTGCAGCCGTCGATCATGGCCGCTTCCTCAATTTCCATGGGCACGCTCTTCATGAAGCCGGTGAACATGAACACGGCCAGACCGGCACCGAAGCCCAGATAGATGATGCAGATGTTCCACGGAGTGTTCAGATTGAGCTGGTCAGCGGTCTTGGACAGGGTGAACATGACCATCTGGAAGGGCACGACCATGGAGAACACGATCAGCAGGTTCATGAACTTGCTCAGCTTATTGTTCACGCGGGTGAGGTACCAACCGGTCATGGAGCAGCACAGCAGGATCAGCACCACACTGGTAACGGTGATGACAAGGCTGTAGCCAAGGCTGGAAAGGAAGCCCATCTTGGTGACACCGTAAACGTAGTTGCTCAGGCCCGCAAAGGTCTCGGCGGTGGGCAGCTTGAACACAGTGGAGGTGGTAAAGCTGCCCTCAATCTTCAAGCTGTTCAGCAGGATCAGCACGATGGGGTAGATCCACAGCAGACTCAGCAGCGTCATGATGACGGTGAGGATGTTATCCCACACTTTTTTTCTGTTTAGGCATTACTGCTGCACCTCCTTGGAACGGGTAAAGTGGAGCTGGATCAGAGAAATGACCACGACGATCAGGAAGAACACCACAGCCTTCGCCTGACCAATGCCCTTCCACTGGGCACCGGAACGGCCATAGAAGGTGTTGTAGATGTTCAGGGCCAGCATTTCACTGGCGTTGGCGGGTTCGCCTGCGGTCAGGGCAACGTTCTGGTCGAACAGTTTGAAGCTGTTGGTCAGGGTCAGGAAGGTGCAGATGGTCACGCTGGGCATGACCATGGGAATTTTGATCTTGAACAGGATCTCGCGGTCGTTGGCACCGTCGATCTTGGCGGCTTCGATCAGGTCGCCGGGCACGCTCTGCAGGCCGGCAACGTAAATGATCATCATGTAGCCGATCTGCTGCCAGCACATCAGGATGACCAGACCGACGAAACCGGCCTTGGCATCCAGCGCCAGCAGAGGTTTCTGCAGGTTGGCCAGCACACCGTTGAGCAGGATCTGCCAGATGTAGCCCAGCAGGATGCCGCCGATCAGGTTGGGCATGAAGTAGACGGTACGGAAGATGTTGGTGCCGCGGATGCCGCGGGTGAGCACCAGCGCAATGGCAAAGGCGCAGACGTTGATGAGCACGGTGGATACTACAGTGAACGCTGCGGTAAAGCCGAAGGCGTGCAGGAAGGTGGAATCCTGAAATACGTTGATGTAGTTCTGGATGCCCACAAAGGTGGTCTTGCTAACAGTAGTGAACCGCTGGAACGAAAGGTAAATGCCCCAGATGAAGGGCCAGATAAAGCCGATGATGAACGCGAGCAGCGTGGGCAGCACGAACACCGGCCAATATTTGCTGATGGCTTTTTGCATGATGTACCTCCTATATGCAGGGAGTGGTTAAACAAAAAAGGGGAGGCGGGGCGAACTTCTTCGCCCGCCTCCTGTTCAGTTCTTTTTTGATAGACCGATCAGGAGCTTAGCCGTTTGCCAGCTTGTATTCCTTAGCCCAGCCATCGACGAAGGCGGTCACAACGCCGTCCCAGTCGCCGGTGCCTGCTGCGTAAGCAGTCAGAGCGCTGCCCACGCCGTTCTTCCACTCCTCGGAAGGCATGGTGGAGAAGCACCAGTCAACACTGGTCTTGCCGTCGGCCACATACTGGTTTGCAATGGTGATCAGGGGGTTGGTGGAGTCCTTAGCCTTCTTGAAGGGGATGACGAAGCCCATCTTGTCAGCCATCGCGCTGGTGCCGGCCTCAGAGGTGACGCACCAGTACAGGAAGTCCAGAGTAGCCTGAATATCGGCATCAGAAGAGTTGTTGTTCACGCACCAGAAGTTCTCGGAACCGGTGCACAGGCCCTGATTCTCCTCGCCATCCACGCCGATGTAGATGGGCAGCATACCCAGGTTGTCGTCGCCCAGATCCTTCACGTCATTGTAAGCCCAAGTGCCGTTCTGGTAGAACACAGCCTTCTTGCCCACAAACTCAGCCACAGCGTCGTTGCCGGTCTTGGAAGCCAGCAGGGTGGGGTCACAGGTGGAATCGGTGATGTACAGATCCCAGATCTGCTTGTAGTTGTCCAGATAGGTGCCCTTGATGGCGTCGGTAGAGCTGATGCCGTCTGCCTTGTACTCGTAGTAGATGGGCAGGTTTGCCAGATGGGTCTTGAAGCGCCAGTCAGAAGAACCGTCCATGCCAGCGGAGGTGAAAGCACCGTCCACGCCCAGCTCAGCCTTGCGTGCCTGAATATCGTCAGCGACCTTCTTCAGATCGGCAAAGCCCTTGATGTCGTCCTGGGTATAGCCAGCGGCGGTCAGCAGTTCCTTGTTGTAGATGATGCCGTAGGTCTCGAGGACGTAGGCGATGGCAGCCACAGCGTCGCCATCCTTCAGTGCGAAAGAGTCGCTGGTCAGCTCACCGTACAGCTGGCTGCCGGACAGATCGTAGCAGTAATCCTTCCAGTTTGCCAGACCAACAGGGCCGTTCACCTGGAACAGGGTGGGAGCCTCGCTCTTCTCCATCTCGCTCATCAGGGTGGTCTCGTACTGGCCAGAAGCGGCGGTGACAACGGTCACAGGCACGCCGGTCTCCTTGGTGTACTCAGCGGCCAGATCCTGCCAATCCTGATCCTGCTCGGGCTTGAAGTTCAGGTAGTAGACCTTGCCGTCTGCCTTTGCAGCGGTGCTGGAAGCAGCGGTAGAACTGGCAGCAGAGGAAGCGGTGCTGCTGGAGGAGCCGCCGCAGGCAGCCAGACCCAGAGCAGCGGCGGAAACGCCAGCGGCCTTCAGGAAGTTACGACGAGTAATCATTTTCTTCATAATAAGTTCTCCTTCTTATTAAAAATAAACTATTTCAAAATCTCCGTCCCCTGACGGAGGGAAAACAAAATTTAAATCGCCCTTACGCTTTCGCCCTGCTGCAACTCCGGCTGCAAGGTGATGGTCTGGGCCGGTGCACCGTGCTCGATCTGCCGCACCAGCAACTCAATGCTCTGCAGCGAGATCTGTTCACTGGGCTGCACAACGGTAGTCAGAACAGGCACACAGTAACGGGACATCGTGATGCCGTCAAAGCCGATCACCGAGACATCCTCCGGCACCCGCAGCCCGGCGCTCACCAGCGCGCGGATGGCACCTAAGGCGATCACATCGCTCATGGCGAACAGGGCGGTGAAGTCGGCCCGGCGGGCCAGCAGGCTGTTCACGGCGTGATAGGCAGACTCAAAATCGTAGTTGGACAGGCCGTACAACTTATCGTTGAACAGGATGCCTGCGTCCTGCATCGCCTGCTGTGCACCCTCGCGGCGCATCACGCTGGGATAACTGGTGACCGGACCACCCAGCACTGCGATCTTACGATGCCCTTGCTGGATGAGGTAGTCCACAGCAGTGTAGGCTGCAGCGCGGTCATCCACGCCCACCATGGAAAGATTGGGAAAGTCCAGCTCGTCGGAGACCAGTGTGGTCAGCACCGAGGGGACTGTGATGTTGGCAAAGCCCTTTTTTGAAGTTGGCTACGCTGCCGCCCAGAAAGATCATACCTTTGGGCTTGATCTCCCGCAGGATCTTTTCGGCGGCATCGATCTCGTTGGCGTTTTCATCCAAATAGGAAACGATGCCATTGTAGCCATACAGGGTGGCGGCCCGCTGCAGCTGGACTAAGAAGTCCGAGAAGAAGAGATTGCGGGTGCCTTTGACCACGAACACCAGACTGCGGGACTGCTGGATCTTCAGCTGCCGTGCATTGGTATTGGGCACGAACCCGGCCTCCCGCATTACCTTAAGTACATGCTCCTTGGTCTCGGGCCGGACATCGGGCCGGTCGTTGATGACACGAGAAATGGTGCTTACCGAGCAGCCGCTGATCCGGGCAATGTCCTTAATGGTCAGATTCGGCATTTTGTCGGAGTACCTCACTTTCGGTAATAGATTCGGGAACGTTGTCGGGAACGTTTTCAGTGACTATAGTATGGCATAATTTGCATCAAAAAATCAATAACCCAAAAGTGTTTTCGTGAAAATTGCATAGCATTCTGAGCTGCTTTTGTGCAGATTGAATTGCACGCAAATCAAAAATGTGCCGACAGTTCCGCAAATTCCCGGTACAAATCAGAAACAACCGGTAAAACCGTACCGATTTGTAACTTTTCAACATAGAGCAGTGGTTTTATAAAAGGAGAAAGAAAAAAAGCAATGCCCGGCAGATAACACAGCCTGCCGGGCATTGCATGGTTTTGAAAATGGTTTATCCGCATTTTTTCCAAAAAATACGGGTGCTGATAGGGTTCGGGTTCCGGGCCGCAGTACAGGCCAAATGCATCGCAGATCCAGTAGCTGCCGCCCTCCATGGGCACGCGGCACCACTGGTGGCTGTACTGGTTCTCGTTCACATGCTCATATGGGATGCCCAGAATGTCCAGACACAGAGCGGTGGCCCGGGCACACCCGGCACAGGATGCTGTGCGCAGTACCAAAATAACCGTAGGGGTCGTTGTAATGGTTGGCTTCCATAGAGTAAGCCATGGAGCCATCATCCACCACCGCACGCAGGGCAGAGGCAATGCCGTAAAGCTGGTCTTCCCGGCTCATGAGCGCCAGCGGTGTGACCACCTTCAGCGCTTCCTGATATGCCTGCGCAAACTCCTCATCGGTGCATTTGCGCTTGAGAGACTTGTAGTGGGCCAGCTTGTTGATGGCCACCGGCGACCAGACGGAAGAAAACTGCGCTTCGGTCAAAGAAAGCTCGTCATCACCGGCAATGCCGTCCGCAGAAGGCTTGCGGCCTTCGTCAATGCCGTGATCCAGATAATGACGCAGCAGTGCACCCTCGTCATTGCCGCATACGGCCGCAACATCCGGATACTGTGCAGCGTAGTATGCGGCATCAAAGGTAGAAAGCGCAGCAGCGGAAAGACCGGTCTGTGCGGCCAGTAGCACACCGGCCGTCAGCGCCGCAAGTCTAAGATACCGTTTTTTCATGACAAAAACCTCCTCAAAAAAGACAAAACGCCTCCTGAGCTCAGTATAGCATATCCGGGCCGGAGGGAAAAGACAAAAAGCGCTCCCACCTTGTCATCGGTGAGAGCGCTTTGCTGATTGCTGATTATTTTGATTGAGTTGATTCTTTAAAGATTAGTCACTGACGTAGGGCATCAGAGCAACGTGACGAGCACGCTTGATGGCGATGGTCAGTGCGCGCTGATGATAAGCGCAGGTGCCGGTCACACGGCGGGGAATGATCTTTGCACGCTCAGAGACGTACTTACGCAGACGGGGCACGTCCTTGTAATCGATGGTGTCGATACGATCGACACAGAAGCTGCAAACCTTCTTGCGGCCGCGACGCATGGGGCGTGCGGGGCGAGAGCCTTCGGTTCTTTCAAAAGCCATTGCTTATTACCTCCTATTGGATTTTTGAACGGATTGACCGTTTCGTGTCAGAACGGCAGGTCGTCGCTGTCGTCGATGACGGCGAAGTCGTCTGCATTGCCGGCAGAGTAGCTGGGAGCTGCCTCCACAGTGGCCGGGCGGGCAGGCGCTGCGTTCTGGTAGGCGGGAGCAGAATGATTCTGATAATTTGCTCCGCCGCCTGCATTGCTGTTTTTGGAGCCTGCAAAGTTGATATTGTTTGCTACCACTTCCACAGCGGTGCGGTTGTTGCCGTTCTTATCCTGATACTGGCGGGTCTGAAGACTGCCTTCAATGGCGATCAGACTGCCCTTTTGGAAATACTTGCAAACAAACTCTGCCTGCTGACGCCATGCAACGATATCGATGAAATCGGCCTGACGCTGCTCGCCCTGACGCGCAAAATTGCGGTCACAGGCAATGCGGAAGCTGCACACATTGGTACCCTGCTGGGTGGTGCGCAGTTCGGGATCCGCCACAAGACGGCCCATGATGGCAACAACATTCAACATTTTACGGTCTCCCTTTCTGTCACAGAAGAATTACTCCTCGTGAGCAATGATCAGGCTGCGCATAACACCTTCAGTGATCTTGTACACACGGTCCAGCTCAGCAGGGAAGCTGGGCTCGCTGGTGAAGTCGATCACGGTGTAAACGCCTTCCTCCTCGTCGTTGATGGGGTAGGCCAGACGGCGCTTGCCCCACTCGTCGATGGAATCGATCGTACCGTTAGCCTCGATCAGGGACTTGAACTTACCAACCAGAGCGGCGGTAGCCTCCTCGTCGAGAGCGGCGCTGGTAATCAGCATGGTTTCGTACTTTGCCATTTTGTAGCACCTCCTTTTGGACTTAAGGGTCCTGCAATCACAGGACCAAGGGTACACACAAAACGCGGCATCGCGCCTTGTGTGCGGCGTGTCTGTTCAGACAGCAACTTATTATAGCAAGCTGTGTGGATTCTGTCAAGCTTTTTTACCGAAAAAACGATAATATAAAAAATATTTTGATTTTTTTGGTGAAAGAGGAATATAATATAGTAGCTTTCAGAGGATGAACGGCAGGGCAGCCGGGGAACGGCCGTCTCTCTGCTCTCTGTTATCCATCTTCGGAAGGAATGTATATATGGTTCTGGGAATTTTATAGTAAAGGAAGGATTCTTTGTGTATTCGGTTTTCCGTAACCTGGCAATCATCATCCTCAGCGCAAAGTTCTTTGGCCTGGTGGCCCGCAAGTGCAAGGCCCCGCAGGTGGTGGGTGAGATCCTTGCCGGTTTGATCATCGGTCCCTGTGTGCTGAATCTGGTGCAGACCAGTGATGCCATCTCCACCTTTGCAGAGATCGGCGTGGTGATGCTGATGTTCACCACCGGCCTTGGCACCAATCTGAAGGAACTTATCAAAGCCGGCCCCATCGCCACCCTGATCGCCTGCGTGGGCGTAGCCGTTCCGCTGGTGGGCGGCACCCTGCTGTACAGTGCGTTCTACGGCTTCTCTGCCGTGGGCAGCCCGGAGTTCTACCGTGCCCTGTTCATCGGCACCATCATGACCGCCACCAGCGTGTCCATTACGGTGGCAACCCTGCAGGAGCTGGGCCACCTGAAGAGCTTTCTCGGCACCACCATCGTCAGTGCCGCCGTCATTGATGATGTCATCGGCATTGTGGTGCTGACCTGCGTGCTGGGTGCCAGCTCCGGCACCGGCACGGGTCTGGGCAAGGTGCTCATCAATACGGTGCTGTTCTTTGCCACTGCCGTGGGCGTGGGCGTTGTGGCTCACTTTGCTATGACATGGCTGGACAAGCGCAATCCCCACACCCAGCGCATCACCATCGTGAGCATGGCGTTCTGCTTTGCCATGGCCTACATCGCCGAGGAATACTTCGGCATTGCAGATATCACCGGTGCCTATATCGCCGGTATCGTTCTGTGCACCATGGACGATGCCCCCTATGTGGAGCGCCGCGTGGATATCAGCAATTATATCATTTTTGCGCCCATCTTCTTTGCATCCATCGGCCTCAAGACCGACATCAGCGGCCTGACGCCGGAAATCTTCCTGTTCTGTGTCTGCTTCGTCATTGTAGCACTTATCACCAAGATCATCGGCTGCGGCCTTGCGGCCAAGATCTGCCGCTTCAACTGGGGCGACTCCCTCAAGATCGGCGTTGGCATGATGACCCGCGGCGAGGTGGCACTGATCGTGGCCCAGAAGGGCCTGGATGTCGGCGTGGTGGACTCGGTCTACTTTACCGCTGTGATCCTGCTGATCGTGGTGTCCAGCGTGGCAACTCCGCTGGTGCTCAAGGCACTCTTTACCAAGATGCCGCCGCAGAAGCACCCCAGTCAGGTAAATGGGTAAACAATAAAAAATGATCCTCCGACAGGTCTGCCGGAGGATCTTTTATTTTCAGGATAAGTTACAGTGTCTTGCAGAACTCCTTCAGGTAAGCGCGGAATTCTTCGCCGATCTCCGGATGCTGCAGGGCCAGCTCCACCTGAGCTTCCACCACCTTGAGCTTGTTGCCCATGTCGTAGTGCTTGCCGGTGAACTCTACAGCCGTCATGCCGCCGCGGGTGCGGGCATACTCGGCCATGGCATCGGTCAGCTGGATCTCGCCGCCTGCGCCGGGCTTGGTGTGGGCAAGGATCTCGTAGATCTCCGGGGTCAGCAGCACGCGTCCCAGAATGGAGTAGTTGCTGAACTCCTGTCCCTTCTTGGGCTTCTCGATCATGTCGTCCACAAAGAAATAGTTGTCGTGGATGGGGGTGGTCTTCAGGCTGCAGTACCGGCTCACATCTTCCCATGGCACTGCGGAAACGCCTGCCACCGGGCGGCCGAACTCCTCATAGGCGCGGATCAGCTGAGCACAGACCGGGTCCTCGCCCCAGATCACGTCGTCGCCATAGATCACCACGAAGGGATCATCGCCGGTGAAGGCCTTGGCGGTGTTCACAGCATGGCCCAGACCCAGCGTCTGCTTCTGGCGCACAAAGAGGATGTTTGCCATGTTGGCGATGCCAAGGCACTCTTCCAGAGCCTTTTCCTTGCCGGGCTTTGCCAGCTTTTTCTTCCAGCTCAGGGCTGCGGTCAAAGTGATCCTCAATGATGCTCTGGTTGCGGCCCAGAATGATGAGGATATCGGTGATGCCGGAACGCACAGCTTCTTCCACCAGATACTGGATGGCAGGCTTGTCCACGATGGGCCAGCATGCCCTTGGGCACTAGCTTTGGTGGCGGGCAG
>ENA-OPYU01000804-OPYU01000804.1-human-gut-metagenome-genome-assembly--contig:-NODE-804-length-11828-cov-2.856593_pt1 | contig 11828 bp, 15 predicted proteins | sample MGYA00242637_ERZ504482 | MGnify/ENA primary metagenome ERZ504482 (study PRJEB26092, sample SAMD00036237) | human gut metagenome | host: Homo sapiens | study: EMG produced TPA metagenomics assembly of...
GTAAATGTCGAAATTGTACAAGGAGATTTTTTGTGTGATAAAATAATTTGATATTGATTGCACATTAAACGGAGGAAAAGAGGATGGCAATTAGTTATAATGGATTATGGAAACAGTTAATTGACCACGGAATGAAAAAAGGAGATTTGTGTGCCAAGACTGGTCTTAGCTCCAGTACAATAGCAAAGATGACAAACTGCGAGTCGGTGAAACTATCTGTTTTGGGAAAAAAATCTGCAAAGAGTTGGATTGTAACTTTGGAGATTTGATTGACTATGTACCAGATAACAAAGAAAAGTAAATTACCTTATGGAGGAAAATGTAAATGGCTACGAGAAGATGCGAAAAAATAGATCAGAAAGCAGACCTAATATGGGCAATAGCAGATAAGCTTACCGGTGTATATAAACCACATGAATATGGAGATGTTATATTACCACTTACAGTAATCAGACGTTTTGACTGTATTCTCTCAGATACGAAGGATGCGGTATTACAGAAATACGATGAAGTAAAGAATCTTCCAATGAAAGATATTTACTTCGTAAGGCTTCAAAAAAGGATTTTACAATACAAGTAAATATACATTTGAAAGACTTATGGATGATCCTGACCACATTGAGGAGAATTTTAGAGAGTATCTGAATAAATTTTCAGCAAATGTGCGGGATATTCTGGAAAAATTTAAGTTTGATGGACACATCACAACGATGGCAAATAAGGGGATTCTGTATATTGTTTTAAAGGAATATACAACAGACAGAGGAAATCTTCATCCGAATGAAATCTCTAACCTTGAAATGGGATATATTTTTGAAGAAATTATAAGAAGATTCTCTGAGTCTCATAATGAAGATGCAGGACAGCATTACACTCCAAGAGAAGTTATCCAACTTATGGTTAATATTCTCTTCTATGATGATAATGACATCCTTTCTGGCAATAATGTGGCAAAGACGATTTATGATCCTGCCTGTGGAACCGGAGGTATGCTTTCTGTAGCAGAGGAATATTTACATAGTCTGAATGCATCTACAGAGCTTGTATCGTTCGGTCAGGAAATCAATGACCAGACATTTGCAATCTGTAAGGCTGATATGCTGATTAAGGGTAACAATGCTGATTACATTAAGGATGGCAACACATTATCGGATGACCAGTTTGCAGGCAGTACATTTGACTATATCCTTTCAAATCCTCCGTTTGGACGTGAGTGGAAGAATGAAAAGGCAAAAGTAGAGGAAGAGGCAAAGCTTGGCTTCGGAGGAAGATTTGGAGCAGGACTTCCGGCTACAAGTGACGGACAGATGCTTTTTCTTATGACAGCAATATCAAAGATGAAAGATATTGATAAAGGTGGAAGCAGAATTGCAATCATTCATAATGGTTCCCCACTTTTTACAGGAGATGCAGGAAGCGGACCTTCTGAAATCAGAAGATATATTCTTGAAAATGATCTGCTTGAGGCAATCATTGCTTTACCGAATGATATTTTCTATAACACAGGAATTGCAACCTATATCTGGGTATTGTCAAATAAAAAGGCAGGTACAGTCAGAGAAGGAAAAGTGCAGCTGATCAATGCCAATGAGATGTTCGTGAAGAGAAGAAAGGCATTAGGAAATAAGCGAAATGATATCTCTAAGGAAGATATTGCAGAGATTACAAAGATATATGGTGATTTTAAAGAGAGTGAAATCAGCCAGATTTATGATGACGAGGATTTTGGTTATACCAAGATTACAGTAGAAAGACCGCTTCGTGATGAAGAAGGCAATCTGGTATTGAAAAAGGGAAAGAAACAGCCGGATACCAGTCTTCGTGATACAGAAAATGTTCCGTTAAAAGAGGATATCAAAGAGTACTTTGAAAGAGAAGTACTTCCATTTGCACCGGATGCATGGGTAGATGAGAAAAAGTCAAAGGTGGGATATGAGATTCCGTTTACGAGATATTTCTATAAGTATGAAGCTCCAAGACCATCAGCAGAAATTATGGCAGAGATTATGGATTTAGAGACAGAACTATCTGGAAGTCTTGAGGAGGTATTTGACCTATGAGAGAGATGAAGGATAGTGGAGTGGAATGGATTGGGAAGATACCAAAAGATTGGGAGATTGTTCCCTTAACAAAGCAATTAGATTCAATTGTCGATTATAGGGGGAAAAAACACCAGAAAAAACAGAAGAAGGAACTTTTTTAGTAACTGCAAAGAATATAAAAGATGGGAAAATATGCTATGAGTTATCAAAAGAATACGTTCGTGAAGCCGATTATGAGGAGATAATGCATCGAGGAATACCACAAATTGGCGATATACTATTTACTACAGAGGCTCCATTGGGGCAAGTGGCTAATGTAGATAGAACTGATATTGCCTTAGCACAACGTATTATAAAATTTAGAGCATTAAGTACTGTTAATAACTATTATTTGAAGTATTGGATGTTGAACGAGGGATTCCAGCAGTTTTTACATTCATTATCTACTGGTTCAACAGCAACTGGAATAAAATCAAGCAAGTTATTTTTACTTCCGTTGGTTAGACCAAATATAGAACAACAAAATAAAAATAGTTGAATATCTGGATGCCAAGTGTTCAAAGATTGATGAAATTGTAGAAAAGCAGAAATGGTAGTAATTGAAAAATTAGAGGAATACAAATTATCAATTATTACGGAAGCAGTAACCAGTGGAATAAATCCAGATGTAGAGATGAAGGATAGCGGAAGTGTATGGTTTGGAAATATTCCTATAAATTGGGAAATGAAAAGATTAAAGTATGTATTCCATATTCAGAAAGATATTGCAGGAGAAGAAGGACATACTGTTTTGTCAATTACACAAAGAGGAATAATTCCTAAAGATTTTTCTAACAATGAAGGACAGTTTGCAAATAGCTATGCAAATTATCAGTTAGTCCATAAAGGTGATTTCGCAATGAATCATATGGATTTGCTGACCGGTTGGGTAGATATTTCAAAGTACGAAGGAGTTACAAGTCCTGATTATAGGGTTTTTGTATTAAATGATAAGAATGGTATGTGTCCAAAGTATTATTTGTATATGATGCAAATGTGTTATAGTGCACGAATTTTTTATGGATTAGGACAAGGTGTAAGTGGTATGGGAAGATGGAGACTACAAGCAGATAAGTTTTGAATTTTTATATTCCTATTCCACCATATGATGAGCAGAAGAAAATAGCTGATTACATAACTGATAAGGTAAATCATATTGAAGTTGAGATTGATAAAAGAAATAAACTTATTAAGAAATATCAAGAATACAAAAAATCCCTCATTTACGAAGTTGTCACAGGCAAAAAGGAGGTGTAGCTCATGTCTGATTTTGATGTAAAAGAGAAACGATTTGAGGAAGATATCGAAGACTATCTGACTCATCATGGTGGATATACCAAAGGTGATCCAAAGAAATTTAATCGTGAATCAGGACTTGAAGAAGATACTTTTGTTGAGTTTATTAAGACAAGTCAGCCTAAGAAATGGGAAAGATATGTAAAAATTTATGCGGAGAATTCCGAGAAACAGATCATCGAACGTTTTAAAATGAGAAGTAAAGACAACGAATCTTTTGAATGTGATGCGGCATGGATTTATGGACAGAGGAATCAAGTTTTATCCGATTTTCTGGAAGCCGGAGACCTCTTTGAATGAGACTACACAGATGCAGTATGATGCGAATATCCTTCATTGTACCAGACAGCTTCATTATTCTGTACATAATGAAAACAGCATTGATATTGTTCTTTTTGCAAACGGCATTCCGGTGGTATCTATGGAATTGAAATGTCAGTTTACAGGACAGGATACAACAAATGCGATTAATCAGTATAAGTTTGATCGTGCCGGTAAGGATGCGATTTTTGCCTTTAAGGAAAGGGTATTGGTACATTTCGCTGTAGACCTTACCAATGTTTATATGACTACAAGACTTGAGGGCGCACACACTTATTTCCTGCCATTTAATCAGGGAAGTAATGGCGCCGGAAAAGTAGGTGGCAAAGGTAATCCGGTAAATCCAAATGGATATGATACAGCTTATCTTTGGGAAAGAGTACTCTGCAAAGACAGTCTGATGGAAATTTTACAGAAATATATGCACTTGCAGCAGGAGTACGATAAAAATGGAAATCTTGTGAAAGAGACTATGATTTTCCCAAGGTATCATCAGCTTGATGTTGTTACAAAGCTGTTGGAAGATGTAAAAAAGGAATGGTTCAGGTAAGAGTTATCTGATCCAGCATAGTGCAGGCTCAGGAAAGTCCAATTCGATTGCATGGCTGGCACACAGACTTACCGGACTCCATGATTATGAAGACAATAAGATTTTCCAGTCAGTAATCATCGTTACTGACAGACGAGTGTTGGACAGTCAGTTACAGTCTACAGTATATCAGTTTGACCATGTGGAAGGTGTGGTTAAGAAAGTAGATAAAAAATTTCGGGACAGCTTAGAGATGCAATCAATGATGGTGTAGGCATTATTATTACTACATTACAGAAATTTCCCGGTAATCTATAAAGAAGTGGATTCTGCAAAAAAAGATTTGCGATTATTATTGATGAGGCACATTCTTCGCAGACCGGAGATGCAGCGAAAAAAGTTAAAAAGAGCATTAGCTGATACTGAAGAAATTCTGAAAGAGTATGCCGAGATGGAAGATGAGGACGAGAGAAACCGCAAGGATGATGAGGACAAGCTATTAGACGAACTGGCAGCACAGGGGATGCATAAGAACTTATCATTCTTTGCATTTACAGCAACGCCCAAAAGGCAAAAACATTGCAGCTGTTTGGTCAGAAGGATGCGGAAGGAATCTACAGACCTTTCCATATTTATTCTATGAGACAGGCAATAGAGGAGCATTTCATCTTGGATGTTTTGCAGAACTATATGACCTACAAAATGTACTATAAGATTGCCAAGATTATTGAGGATAATCCGGAATTTGATACAACAGCTGGTTCAAAGGCAATTATAAATTATGAGACACTGCATCCACATAATATCTCTCAGAAGACTGCCATTATGCTGGAACATTTTATGAATGTCACAAGACATAAGATAGGTGGCAGAGCGAAGGCTATGGTTGTTACACCATCCAGACTTCATGCAGTACGATATGTGCAGGAATTTAAGAGACAGATAAAAGAAAAAGGACTGAAATGACCTTGAAGTGTTAGTCGCTTTTTCCGGTGAAGTGAAAGATAACGATGATGTGTTTACCGAAGAGGGAATGAACAAGGATAAAGAAGGCAAGACAATAAAAGAAAAGGCTTTGCCGGAAACATTCCATGCAGATGATTATGGAATCCTTGTTGTTGCAGAAAAATATCAGACAGGCTTTGATGAACCACTACTTCACACCATGTTTGTGGATAAGAAATTGTCCGGTGTAAAGGCAGTACAGACTTTATCAAGACTGAATCGTACTACAAGAGGAAAAGTAGATACCTTTGTACTTGATTTTGTGAATTCAGCAGAGGATATCAAAGCATCTTTTGAGCCATTCTATGAGGAAACTGTGCTCTTGGAGGAAACAGATCCTAATGTTGTATATGATATGAAGAATACCTTGGATGATTTTCAGGGTATATCAGAAATCAGAAGTGGATAAATTTGCGGATATTTTCTATCAGAATGAGAATCAATCAGCTGGTGATCTTGGAAAGCTTCAGGGACAGTTAAGACCAGCAATAGACAGATATGAAGTGCTTGAGGTTGAAAAACAGGATATATTTAAGTCTACCTTGGCAAGTTTTAACCGTGTGTATGCCTATATTACACAGGTATGCAGATTATTTGACAAGGATATTCATAGATTCAGTATTTATTCAAAATTCTTATACACAATGCTTCCTAAGGGACATGGTGGAGAGAAGATAAATATTGATGACAAAGTTCTTCTTGAATACTATAAGCTGGAAAAAGACTTTGAAGGTCCGATAGAGCTTGAAAGCACAGAAGGCGGATATACACCTATCTCCGGTGATTCCGGTCATAGAGAGCCTAAGAAAGACCCGTTGACAGTAATCATTGATAAGATAAACGAAAAGTATGGCACTCATTTTACAGAGATGGATAAAGTTCTTGTTCAGATGGAAAATGATTATGCCAATCAGGAGAAATGGCAGAGCTACGCAAAGAACAATGACAGGGCAACATTTATGCTGTTATTTGAAAAGGATTTTCCGAATATGGCAGCAGACAGATATGAGCAGAATGACCAGTTTTTCAGAAAACTGTTTGATGATCCTGATATGATGAGGCAGGTAATGGAGACTGTAGGTTCTGTATTGTATGAGAGATTGAAGAAGAAATATATCTTTGATCCAAAGTCGGGAGTAATTGAAGAGGCGACACCGGAGACTTATGTGGAAGATACATATTTGACGAAGAAATAAGGAAGTGAAAACATGCAGTTAGGATGGATAGATTTTTCAAAAGAAGACCGGCAGAAGGCATTCGATGTGATTAACCTTCTGAGTGAACAGGGAGCAGTCGATGAACTTGGAATCGGCGTTATTCGTGATGCTTTTGCCAATTATTTCTTTCCGGGGACATCTACCATCCAGACTAGAGCAAAGTACTTCCTTATTGTTCCATATATGTTAAGGGAGGCTGTTGATGGCAGGTATGGAAAGGATGCAAATAGAGTTTTAAGAGCTATAGATTCTGCTGAAAAAGATTGTGGCATCAGATTGTTAGAAGCAGATCCCAAGGCAGAAGGTGTTATTGGAAGTCGTGTATTGCCAAAGGGCTGGGTGGCAAGAAAACCATCAGATATCTACTGGAATGGAATTCGTACCTTTGGAATATTCTGTGATTATGGTCTGTCTATACCGGAGTATGTTTCATTGGCGGTAAAGCTAAAAGAACAGAAGTCTGTCAGCCGGTTGGGAAACAGGAATGATGATGCAGAGGAAAATGATAAGGATGATTCGGATGCAGGAGACATCGGCAATATTAGATTCTGGAATCTTCCGATTTATCATGATGATTGGAGAGACAACCTTACAATAGAGCTGACGCAGGAGGAAGCATTCTATCTGGATAAGCAGATTCAGAAGTCAACGAAAGGGTCTCTTTTGGAATATGTATTGAAAAATCGTATTGATTTGAATGAATATGATGATTTTGCTTCTTTAACGGCTGAACTATCGGAAAAAGTAGGTGAAAAGCTGGCATATATGATGAAGCTTGCCTGCGATTTTAATAATCTGGTGTATATGGCGAGAGTAAGATACAATGTCATGCTTTCAGAAGACGAGAATACATACGCAAATGATGAATGGAGCAGGTTGCTTCCGGATATAAGGCATAATGCGACAGTAGATCTGGATGCAGTGTTTGGAGAATTCCAGTTGATCAATCCAAGGGCAAAGAGCTTTCTATGTGGGATACAAGCAGCATTTATTACATTAGATATTGATATGGCTGATGAACTGATTCGCAAGAGGGAACGGAGCCTGAAAGGAGCAGCCAGAGCGAAGTTAAGCAGAACAAAGGAATTTGATCATTCAAAATGGGTAGGCGGTGGAATGCTCGATTACAGATTCTCGAATGCCAGAAGAATTGTGAATGACATCTATGCCGGGGAGGTGAGTGCTGATGTTTAGACCGGATTCAAACCGAGATAGAACGGATTACAGCGGTATTTTGATGCCTCCGGACGGATATAGATTGGACAGAGCAGTAGGCACTACATATTCACTTGACCTGGAAGCACTCACAGCTGTGGCGATATGTCTTGGATTATCTGAAGAAACAGATAGTAAGCTTATGCAAAATCCAATTGGTATGCTGAATGCATTGCAGAAGGTATCAGATAAAATCGTGCTGTTTTGTGAAGCAGGACAGATTAAAGTGCCAACAAAACCGACTGCACTATCTATTTTATTAGAGAAAATGGTAGTAGAGGTCGCACTGCCAAAAGATAGACAGCTTGGTCGATATCCGTCATTTCATCCGAAAACATGGGTATTAGCATATGTAAACGCTGATGGAGATAAAAAAATTATCGTTTTGTGGTAATGAGCAGAAATCTGACTTTTGACAGGAGCTGGGATATCAGCTTTGCAATGGATAGCAGTAAAAATGTCAGACAGAAGAAAAAGACTCAGCCTATCTGTGATTTTCTGGATTATCTTGTAATGAATGTGCATAATACCAGCAATAATGCCGGAAAGAAAAGAAACCTGATTCGTGGATTATGTGCAGACATTAAGGATGTATCCTTTTCACTTGATAGTAAAATATTTGGAGAGGATTTTGAAGTGCTTCCACTTGGTATTGGAAAAAATGCTTACCGGATGCAGGAGGATATCCTATTCTGCAAGGAAAGAGGAAATGCCAATTCGACATTTAATGAGCTTGTAGTGATGTCTCCGTTTTTATCAGAAAGTGTGATTGCAGATTTTAACCTGACAGACAGGGCATTGTCGGACTGTAAGAGAACACTTGTTACGAGACGTTCTGAGCTTGGAAAACTCAAAGCATCAGATGTAGATAATTTTACCATCTATGCATTAAAGGATGAGATTATAGATGGTGAGGAAGAAATTTCAGATGAACTCGCAGATAAAAAGAAACAGGATATTCATGCAAAAAATCTATCTGAGAAGGAAATATTCAGATGTTGACCTGTATCTTGGTTCCATGAATGCTTCCTATTCTGCAATTAATAAAAAATGTTGAAATGATGCTGTGGCTTGGTACAAAGAATATGTATCTGAATGGGGATAAATTCTTAGAGGATATATTCTGTGGACCGGTAGGAGATGCAAAGAATCCATTTGAGCAGGTTACAGTAGCGGATGCTGTTTTGGAAACAGAAAGTGACAATAGAAATCTGCTGGAGCAGAAAATTAAGGACTTGTGCCGAGTGAAAAGGCAGGCTGTAATTTCAGAAGATAATGAGAATGCTGGAAAGTACAAGATAGAGGTTGAGTTCAGTGGTATTGAATCTGATAGTGAGGTTACAGTATCACCATTTAATTCAAAGCAGGAGCAGACATTGTCAGAACATATAGAGTTTTCAGAGCTTGAGATCTTGCAGTTATCAGAGTTCTATGAGATTACTGCAAGATCAGGTGATGATACAATTCGCAGAATTATTATGATCCCTACAAGTGGTTTCCCGGATGACAGAGAAAGTGCTGCAGTAAACAGTGTGGTAAAAGATAGGGCATCATTTGTTGAGTACATAGCGTTTGTACTTGGTGATGATTATGTAGCATCTATGCTTGAAGGAAAGCAGATGGGAGAATCCGGCATTTTTTGCCAATTCGAGTGATGCAATGCCGGCACTCTATGAAAAGATGTTAAAGACATCTGTAGAAGGGCCGGAAAGAATAAAAGACATTGGATATGTGCTTAAGATGGTTACAGATAAGGATATTATACCGGATGAATTCCGTGAACTGTATGAGACATTTTTGTAATACTTTGAAAATCAGAAGATAACGAGGTGATGTCATGTTACAATTTAATATAGATGAAATTGAAAAGCGTACCCTTTCCGGTCTGAAGGAATTTTCAAAGAGCGACTGTGGAGAGAGTGGATTATCTGTTCCGGCATAATCAGAATCGTGTGCTTGTAGCAGATGAAGTGGGTATGGGAAAAACTCTTATTGCCAGAGGAGCAATTGTAAAGACAGCAAGACTTAGAATCGAAGAGAAAGATGATCTGTTTAAGGTAATTTATATCTGCTCTAATCAGAACATAGCAAATCAGAATATCAGAAAACTTGATGTAACAGGAAAGAATGCCATCGGCTCAGTATCAGATACCAGACTGTCTATGCAGCATTTAAAGATTACTGAGCAGGAAAATGATCCGCAGATAAAGGAAGGTTTTATACAGCTTATCCCACTTACACCGGAAACATCTTTCCGCATGACCACCGGAGGTGGAAGTGTGCAGGAAAGAGCACTTATGTATGCCATTTTAAGGAGAATGCCGGACTTTAAAGGACATGTAACTTCTCTTGAAAAATTTATGATAATGGATGCTGTAAAAGCATGGGATGGATGGGCAAAATGGAACTTTGAAAATCGTGTGGCAGAATGCGAAAAGATGACGAAGGGTGTCTATCCACAAAATGTGATAGAAAAAATCCTTAATTATCAGGAGTATGAAAGTATAAGGGACATGCTGCTTAATCATTTGCATGAAAGAAGATACAATAAACAGCTTACATATTCCAATTACTATGTGATGAATAAGCTTCGTGTGATGTTTGCGAGAATCAGTGTATCTATGCTTGAGCCGGATCTGGTAATCATGGATGAGTTTCAGAGATTTAAGTTTCTTTTGTCATCCGATGACAGTGAGCTTGGTATTCTTGCACACAGTTTCCTTAGTGGACATGATACAAGGGTACTTCTGTTGTCGGCTACACCATATAAATTGTATTCTACCCTTGAAGAGATAGATGAAAATCAGCTTGATGAGCATTATGCAGAGTTTTTTCAGGTTATGAACTTTCTTTTTGATGATGAAGTCAAAGACATTAAATTTAAGGAAGTGTGGAAGAATTATTCCCATGCTCTAAGTGAGTTGAAGGCAGGGGACAGTGCAATTATCCGTATGAAGGAGCTGGCAGAAAATGCCATGTATCAGGGAGTCAGCAGGACAGAGCGTATATCTGTCATGGATTCCGGTGATTATACGGATGACAGCAGCGTGAAGCATCATTTGCAGATAGATGAAAATGACATAAACTCCTATATACAGATGTCACGATTGTTGTCAAAAACGGATTCAAATCATTCTTTACCGGTAGATTATGCAAAGAGCTGTCCGTATCTTATGTCCTTTATGAAGAAATATAAGATTAAAGAGCAGATTGAAAAATATTATATAAAACATCCAGATGAATTTGGAAGTGAAAGAGAACAATGTCTCTTGTGGCTGAATCGCAATAAAATCAATAAATATGATGAACTGCCGAAAACCAATGCAAGGCTTGAGGCACTGAAAGAAAAGCATTTACCGGCGGTGCAGAAAAAATATCTGTGGATTCCTCCATCACTGCCATATTATGAGATGCAGGGAGCATATAAAAAACAGCAAAGGCTTTTCAAAAATACTTGTATTTTCTGCATGGGAGATGGTTCCACGAATGATAGGTGCGCTTGTTTCCTATGAGGCGGAAAGACTTACAGTTGGAAAACTGGTACATCAGATAAAGAATCAGGATAAGAAGAATACGGGGTATTTTGCGGATGGTTCGAGACGATACCCGGTGGCAAGGCTCAGGTTTAATGTTTCAAATGGAGAAGTAAGAGGCATGAGCCTGTTTGCATTGCTTTATCCTTCAAAGACACTTTCTGATATGTATTTACCGATTGAGTCATTGAATAATCATGAATCATTAGAAGTAATAGAGAAATCTGTACGGCTGAAACTGAAAGAGAAGCTTGCGATAATCGAAGAAAAGTATGGTGATTCGGGTAACAATAAGGAAGATGCCAGGTGGTATTATCTTGCACCGATGCTCATGGATGGAGTCATCTATGCAAAGCATTGGATAGAGGATATTGTGTGGGAAATGAATACAGACGAAGAGGATACAACATCTGAGGTCAGAAGCAGTTCAAAGGATAAGAGAAATAAGGGCTTTATTGCTCATATTGATAAGCTAAGAAGTTATTTGGATGCCCCGGAGGAGATTCATCTTGGAAGAAAGCCGGAGGATCTTCTGGAAACATTGGTAAATATGGTACTGGGTTCGCCAGCAATATGCATTTATCGTTCTAATGGAAGAAGCACAGCCAGAGCAACATCGCTTGCAAAGGTA
>ENA-OPYU01000805-OPYU01000805.1-human-gut-metagenome-genome-assembly--contig:-NODE-805-length-11827-cov-2.664786_pt1 | contig 11827 bp, 19 predicted proteins | sample MGYA00242637_ERZ504482 | MGnify/ENA primary metagenome ERZ504482 (study PRJEB26092, sample SAMD00036237) | human gut metagenome | host: Homo sapiens | study: EMG produced TPA metagenomics assembly of...
TTTTGAGGGACTTGAGGAACGCTATCAGCCCTGTTTAACCCGGGAACTTCCGGGGAACGCCTTGACTATGAGCTTTCTACTATTAAAAACATGGGTTATGTGGATTATTTCCTTATTGTATGGGATTTTATCAAATATGCCCGTGACAATGACATTATGGTAGGGCCGGGGCGGGGCTCTGCGGCAGGAAGTCTTGTGGCCTATACTCTGGGGAATTACCCAGCTTGACCCCATCCGTATGACCTTCTTTTTTAGAGATTTTCTGAATCCGGAACGAGTTTCCATGCCTGATATTGACGTGGACTTCTGCTTTGAGAGAAGGCAGGAGGTCATTGATTATGTTGTTCGGAAATATGGAAAAGACCGGGTGGTTCAGATTGTAACCTTTGGAACACTGGCTGCCAGAGGTGTGATCCGTGACGTTGGCAGGGTGCTTGATTTGCCTTATGCTCAGGTAGACGCCATTGCCAAAATGATTCCACAGGAATTGAATATTACAATAGACAAGGCTCTTCAGATGAATCCTGAGCTTCGCAAAGCTTATGAAGAGCAGGAGGATATCCACGGGCTGATCGATACGGCAAAACGTCTGGAGGGGCTTCCAAGGCATACGTCCATGCATGCGGCAGGTGTGGTGATCAGCCAGAAGGATGTGGATGAGTACGTACCTTTATCCAGAGCGCAGGACGGCTCTATTACCACACAGTTTACTATGACTACACTGGAAGAACTGGGACTTCTGAAAATGGATTTTCTGGGGCTTCGTACGCTGACTGTCATTCAGAATGCTGTTCATCAGATCGAGAGGACAACTGGAAAACTCTGGATATGCAGCAGATCGATTACAATGATAAAAAGGTTCTGGATTCTCTGGGGACAGGAAGATCAGACGGTGTGTTTCAGCTGGAAAGTGCGGGAATGGAAAAACTTCATGAAGGAGCTGAAGCCGCAAAGCCTTGAGGACGTGATCGCCGGTATTTCCCTTTACCGGCCGGGGCCGATGGATTTTATTCCTCAGTATATCCGGGGCAAAAACCGACCGGATACCATCAGCTATGACTGCCCCCAGCTGGAACCCATTCTGAAACCTACTTACGGTTGTATTGTGTATCAGGAGCAGGTTATGCAGATCGTCCGGAATCTGGCTGGTTACACTCTGGGACGAAGCGATCTTGTGCGCCGCGCCATGTCAAAGAAAAAGGCTTCTGTTATGGAAAAAGAACGGCAGAATTTTGTGTACGGAAATCCGGAGGAAGGAGTTCCGGGCTGTATTGCCAATGGGATTCCGGAAAACGTAGCCAATAAGATTTATGATGACATGATCGATTTTGCAAAATATGCGTTTAATAAATCTCATGCGGCAGCTTATGCTGTGGTTTCCTATCAGACTGCTTATCTGAAGTATTATTATCCGGTAGAATTTATGGCGGCGCTTATGACGTCTGTAATAGAAATGCCCAATAAGGTTTCTGAGTATATTCAGGTATGCCGCCAGATGAATATCAGGATTCTTCCTCCTGATGTAAACAGAGGTATCTATGGATTTTCCGTGGATAATGGAGCAATCCGTTATGGACTATCTGCCATCAAAAGCGTGGGACGGCCTGTGATCGAGGCTCTTGTGGAGGAACGTGAAAACAGAGGCCCGTATCTGTCGCTGAAGGATTTTATTCAGAGGCTGACAGGAGTTGTGAATAAAAGGGCTATAGAGAATTTTATCAAAGCAGGAGCAGTTGACTGTCTGGAAGGCAACCGAAGACAGAAAATGACCGTTTACGCACAGATCGTGGACAGTATTGCCCAGGACAAAAAGAATACCGTTGCCGGACAGATGAGCCTTTTTGACTTTGCGGAAGAGGATGTAAAAAAAGGATTTTGAGATCCGTATGCCTGATGTGGGAGAATATGATAAGGATACCCTGCTTTCCTATGAAAAGGAGGTTCTTGGTATTTACCTCAGCGGACATCCTCTGGAGCGTTACAGCAGTATGATGGAAAAAATGATCTCTGCAAAAACAACAGATTTCCAGGCGGATGAAGAAGGCGGGATCCCAGGGATCCCAGACGGTCAGAAAGTGATCGTAGGCGGAATGATCGCGGATAAAACAATCAAATATACAAAAACTAACAAGGTCATGGCGTTTTTTACCCTGGAAGATCTGGTGGGAACAGTAGAAGTTGTTGTTTTCCCCAGAGATTATGAAAAATGGCAGAAATATCTGAATGAGGATGCAAGAGTCTTTGTTCAGGGACATGTGGATGCAGGTGATGACAGGGCGTCCAAGCTGATTCTGGAAAAAGTACGTTCCTTTGACGAAATGCCAAAAGAAGTATGGATCCAGTTTAAGGACAGGGATGATTATGGAAAAAATGAGGAAGAGCTTCTGAGAAATCTGCGTTCGGTGCCGGGAAACAGCAGTGTTGTGATCTATCTGAAGGATGTCAATGCCATGAAGAGGCTTCCGGCAGGATATCACGTGCAGATCACGGATTCCTGGACAGAAGAGATGAAGGCAAAATATGGCAGCTCCAATGTTAAAGTTGTGGAAAGAGTATTGAAAAACTTTTGAAAATGTGGAAAATCCAATATTTTTGATATGCTGTGATACTAGAATGATACCAGAACATTCCCTGAAAAATAAGGTTGACTTTTTTACTCAGAATAGCATATGCTAACAGTAGCTAAGAAATGAGATAATCAAGCATGAGCGAAAAAACGAAAACCCCGGAAGTCTCGACCACTTCCGGGGTTTTCTGTTCCATTTATGTAAGGCGGCTTAGACCTTTAGGCTGTTACTGCCTTTTGTTTCTGTCCAGCCATTTGCAGATATAGTAGCTGGCTATACCTGCTGTGACAGAAACAAGAAATGAGATAATGATTTCAAACATGAACAGCACCTCCTTCCTGCTGGAGGTTCGGCAGCAATAAAATTATATCACAGCACACATGAGAATGATACGCAAAACTTTAAGGTCTGTTGGCTTGTACAGTTGGAAGTATATTACCTTATTTTTTGTTTTGGATCAAAATAATCAGCATTGCAAAAACATAATGTTTAAGGCGAAAAATTCATACTTACTTTTGGAAAGAGTATTGAAAAACTTCTGAAAATGCTATAAACTATAAACCGAATATGTGTAAACAGATGGGATTTTTGCGCCGAAAGCAGAAAATCCGGAAGATGGAGGAATGAAATCATGGCAGAAAAAACGATAAAAACCATCGGTGTACTGACCAGTGGAGGAGATGCGCCGGGAATGAATGCTGCGATCCGTGCTGTTGTAAGAAGAGGACTGAGCAGCGGATTAAATGTAAAGGGTATTTATAAAGGATATAATGGTCTGTTAAATGAAGAAATTGTAGATATGTCTGCCAAAGATGTGTCTGATACAATTGAGCGCGGCGGTACAATCCTGTATACTGCACGCTGTTCAGAATTCCGTACAGCAGAGGGACAGCAGCGCGGCGCTGAGATCTGCAGAAAGCATGGAATCGATGGTCTTGTTATTATCGGTGGAGACGGTTCTTTTGCAGGAGCTCAGAAACTTGCAAATCTTGGAATCAACACAATCGGCGTACCGGGAACCATTGACCTGGATATTGCATGTACCGAATACACAATTGGCTTTGATACAGCTGTAAATACAGCAATGGAAGCTATTGACAAGGTGCGTGATACTTCTACCTCTCATGAGAGATGCAGTATCATTGAGGTTATGGGACGTAACGCAGGCTACCTTGCAATGTGGTGCGGTATTGCCAATGGCGCAGAGGACGTTCTGATTCCGGAAAAATTATGATTATGATGAGCAGAAACTGATCAATAATATTATTGCCAGCCGTAAGGCAGGTAAGAAACATCACATTATTATCAATGCAGAGGGTATCGGTCATTCTGAAGCTATGGCAAAACGTATTGAAGCAGCTACAGGAATCGAGACACGGGCAACTATCCTGGGTCACATGCAGAGAGGCGGAAGCCCTACATGTAAGGACCGTGTATATGCGTCTATGCTGGGTGCGCTTGCAGTCGATCTTCTTGTTGCGGGCAAAAACTGCCGTGTTGTAGGCTATCGTCACGGAGAGTTTGTTGATTTTGATATCAATGAAGCTCTTGCAATGAAAAAAGATGTTTCTCCATATATGTGGGAAAATCTGCAATTCACTTTCTCATAACTATGATAAACATGCAAAAAAATTAAATAAATTATGATACAACGGAGGCTACCGTCAGGCGGCCTCTATTGTGTATAAAAAATGGAGAGTTCCATGATCACCAGTTTACAGAATAATCAGGTAAAAAAATATCATTAAACTGAATCAGAAGGCGAAGGCAAGACGGGAACAGGGACTTTTTATTGCAGAAGGCAGAAAGATGTTTCTGGAGGCGCCTCTTCACTGGATTGAAAAGGTTTATGTGTCAGAGACTGTGGAAAAACAGGACACTGAGGTGATGGAAAAAGCTTCCCGGACAGAATGGGAGGCGGTAACAGATTCTGTTTTCAGACAGATGAGTGATACACAGACACCGTCAGGGAGTTATGACTGTTCTTCGTAAGCCGTCTTATGAGCCTGAAGATATTCTGAAAGGGAAGAAACCTCTGATCATGGTTCTGGAGGATCTGCAGGATCCGGGAAATGCGGGAACCATTTTCCGTACAGCGGAGGGCGCTGGCGTGGATGGTATTTTTCCTTACAAAAAGCCTGTGTGGATATTACAAATCCCAAAGTGATTCGTGCTACAATGGGATCAGTATACAGAATGCCCTTTGTGTATGTGGAAGATGTGGTATCCCTGAAAGAGATGCTCCGGGACAGGAAAATTCGGTTTTTTGCCGCTCATTTGCAGGGTAAAAATGCCTATCATGAGGAAGACTATACAGGGGGAACTGCTTTTCTCATAGGAAATGAGGGAAAGGGACTGACAGAAGAAGCGGCAGAAGCGGCAGACTGTCTGATACGGATTCCCATGTGCGGTCAGGTGGAATCTCTGAATGCAGCTATGGCTGCCGGGATACTGATGTATGAGGCGGCAAGACAGCGGAGAGGTTAAGCATACCTCTTGAAATGCTTTACGGAAGGGAGGAATTTCATGGAGTTTGTTATGGAACCATTCATGTGGCTTGGAATTGTGGCGCTTTTTCTGGTTATTGAAGCAGTTACTGTGGGACTGACAACCATCTGGTTTGCAGGTGGCGCTTTAGTTGCAGCAGTTGCCTCAGGTCTGGGGGCCAGTCAGGCAGTTCAGTGGATCCTGTTTTTTGCCGTGTCGGTGATACTTCTGATTTTTACCAGACCTCTGGCGGTACGGTATATGAACAGAGGCGTAGAGCGGACTAATGTAAACAGACTGATCGGAGAAAAGGCTGTTGTTATCCAGAAAATCAGTAACCTGGACCAGACCGGACAGGTGAAGGTGGGAGATGTGGAATGGATGGCAAGAACAGAATCTGATGAAATGAAGATTCCGGAAAAGGCAGTGGTGGTGATCAAAGAGGTACAGGGTGTGAAACTTATTGTAGAGGAAGTAAAGGAGGGTTAGTTATGTCATTTCTTGTTTTTATTGTTATTGTAGGAATCATTGCGCTGCTGGTTGCGGCATCCTGCATTAAGATCGTTCCCCAGGCATATGCTATTGTTCTGGAACGTCTTGGCGCATATAAAACAACATGGAATACGGGTATCCATTTTAAAATGCCTTTTATCGAGCGTGTGGCTCGTAAGGTTAATTTAAAGGAGCAGGTAGTGGATTTTCCGCCGCAGCCCGTAATCACCAAAGATAATGTAACAATGCAGATTGACACGGTTGTGTTTTTCCCAGATCACAGATCCGAAGCTTTTTGCCTACGGTGTGGAAAATCCGATCATGGCTATCGAAAATCTTTCTGCAACAACACTCCGTAATATTATCGGTGATATGGAACTGGATGAGACACTGACTTCCCGTGAAGTGATCAATACCAGAATGCGGGCGTCTCTTGATGTGGCTACAGACCCATGGGGTATTAAGGTCAACCGAGTAGAACTGAAAAACATCATTCCTCCCGCAGCAATCCAGGATGCAATGGAAAAACAGATGAAGGCAGAGCGTGAACGCCGTGAAGCGATCCTTATTGCAGAGGGCGAAAAGAGATCTACGATCCTTGTGGCGGAAGGTAAAAAACAGTCTGCGATCCTTGACGCAGAGGCAGAGAAACAGGCGGCTATCCTTCGCGCCGAGGCACAGAAGGAGCGTATGATCCGTGAAGCTGAAGGTCAGGCTGAGGCAGTTCTTAAAGTTCAGAATGCCAATGCAGAAGGTATCCGAATGATCCGTGAAGCAGGAGCCGATCAGGCAGTTCTTACTCTGAAAAGTCTGGAAGCGTTTACAAAGGCTGCAGACGGCAGAGCAACAAAGATCATTATTCCTTCCGAAATCCAGGGACTGGCAGGTCTTGCCACATCTCTGAAGGAATTTGTTACAGATGATAAAAAAGAGCTTCTGGAGAAAATAGTTCCGGATCAGGAATGATCTGAATTTTTTTGACAGGAGCAATCAGATAAAAGAGGAGAGGTTATTATGAATTTAAAGGGGACGGAATTTCCTGACACTGAAGGATTTTCACACCGGATGAGATCCGCTATCTTATTGATCTGGCAGCAGATCTGAAAGCAAAGAAAAAGGCCGGAGAGCTTCATGAGTATTACAAAGGAAAAAATATTGCGCTTATTTTTGAAAAAATCAAGTACAAGAACCAGATGTGCTTTTGAAGTAGCTGCTCATGATCTTGGTATGGGAAGCACGTATCTGGATCCTTCAGGCTCCCAGATCGGCAAAAAGAAAGTATTGCAGACACAGCCAGAGTTCTTGGCAGAATGTACGATGGAATTGAGTACAGAGGCTTTGGACAGGAAATTGTTGAGGAGCTTGCCGCTCATGCGGGAGTACCGGTATGGAACGGTCTGACCAATGAGTATCACCCGACACAGATGCTGGCTGATATGCTTACTATCCGCGAGCACTTTTGGGGGAACTGAAAGGAAATCCGTCTTGTATACATGGGAGATGCCCGTTATAATATGGGAAATTCTCTTATGATCGCCTGCGCGAAGCTGGGAATGCACTTTGTTGCCTGCACCACTGAAAAATATTTCCCAAATAAGGAGCTTGTAGAGCTTTGCCGCACCTATGCTGCAGAGTCAGGCGGAAGTATTACCCTTACAGAAAATGTAGAAGAGGGAACCAGAAATGCAGATGTAATTTATACAGATGTATGGGTATCCATGGGAGAGCCTGATGAGGTATGGGAAGAGCGCATTCGTGATCTGACTCCTTATAAGGTAACAAAGGAAGTTATGAAAAATGCCGGAGAGAAGGCAATTTTCCTTCACTGTCTTCCTGCTTTTCATGATCTTAAAACAAAGATCGGAAAGGAAATGGGCGAACGCTTTAATCTGACAGACATGGAGGTAACTGACGAGGTGTTTGAATCCTCACAGTCTCTTGTATTTGACGAGGCAGAGAACCGTATGCATACGATTAAAGCTGTAATGGTTGCAACTCTGGGAGAGCCGGAGAACAGATAATGTATGATCAGGAAACAATTTTAAAAGAAATCAGGACAAAATGGGCGGGCAAAACCGTCCATTTTGCAAAAGAAACAGATTCTACCAATGAATGGGCAAAAAGACTGTCTCAGGAAGGCGCGCCTCATGGAACGCTGGCTGTGGCAGAATTTCAGAGCGCGGGCAAAGGCCGTCTGGGAAGACGCTGGCAGGCGCCGGAAGGAAGTTCTGTTATGATGTCTCTTCTTCTGAAGCCTGAGTTTGAACCCGGGTACGCCTCAATGCTGACTGTAGTGATGGGGCTGAGCGTAGCTCAGGCAATGCAGAAAACCGGAATAGAGGTTTCGATTAAGTGGCCTAATGATGTGGTAATGTCCCGAAGAAAAATCTGTGGAATTCTTACAGAAATGGGATTGAACGGGACTAAGATACGGGAAGTTGTTATTGGTGTGGGGATTAACGTGAATTTAAAAGAAATACCGTCTGAGCTTCAGGACAAAGCGACTTCTCTTTATCTGGAAACCGGAAAGACATATGACCGGATTCAGATTCTGGCTCAGGTGCTGGAATGTTTTGAAGAAAATTATGAGACGTTTATCCGGACCTGCAGCCTTTCCGGAATGGTGGAAGAATATAATAAGCTTCTGGCAAACAGGAATCAGCCTGTCCGTATTCTTGATCCGAATCAGCCCTGGGAGGGAACGGCCCTGGGAATTAATGAACAGGGAGAGCTTCTGGTAAAAGGACGAACAGGGTACAATACAGACCGTCCGTGCCGGCGAGGTGTCGGTAAGAGGTTTGTACAGCTATGTGTAATGTTGTTTTCAGATGCATACAGAAGAGACATATTCTGTAAATGGTACAGGGATAAGTCATTACTGCTCACACGGTACTATTCCGTCAGGTGTTTTGGCATGTATTGCCAAAATCCCCAGACATACAGGGCAAAATGTCACCATCGAGAGTGAGTTGGAATGTATTTTGACCAGGTTACTGTGAACGCTAACGAAATAAGAGAAACATCAGGAGGAATATTCAGGAATGTATCAGGATAAAATTGTGCTCTGCGGCGCCAGCGCTTATGAGCAGAAGTATTATTTTAATCAGGATTTCAGTTCTCTGCCGGATGCGGTAAAACAGGAACTGCAGATTATGTGTGTTCTTTATACAGAGGATATCGGAGGAATTCTGACACTGGAGTTTGATGAAGAGGGAAATCTTCAGTTTAAGACAGAGGCGCTTGATGCAGATGCCATGTATGATGAAATCGGAAGCGTTTTAAAGATCAGCAGCTTCAGAGCGAAAAAAATGAGAGCCTTCTTGGGAAATTGCTCTGGAAATGTATTAACCCGCGTAATTTTTTCCTTGGGGAAGCGCCGGAGGATGAGAAAACAGAAGATAAATCCGAAGATTCAGAGGGAAAAGCTGTGGATTCTGTGGAAAACGGAGACTGATTTATGGATATGATGTGGAAAATCGGTCAGGTTGAAATAGAAAATCCTTTTGTGCTGGCACCCATGGCAGGGGTAACGGATCTTCCGTTTCGCAGACTTTGCAAGGAACAGGGGGCAGGTCTTCTCTGTACAGAAATGGTCAGTGCAAAAGCAATTTCTTTTCATAATAAAAATACAGCGGCTCTTATGGAGATCGACCCTTCAGAGCATCCTGTGTCTCTTCAGCTTTTTGGCAGTGAACCGGAGCTGATGGCTGAGGTGGCAAAAAGTATTGAAGATCAGCCTTTTGATATTCTGGACATTAATATGGGCTGTCCGGTTCCGAAGGTTGTAAATAATGGAGAGGGTTCTGCTCTTTTGAAAAATCCGGAACTGATCAGAAAAATCGTGACTGCTGTTTCCGGCGCGGTTTAAAAAGCCTGTAACAGCAAAAATGAGAATCGGGTTTGAAGGATTTCCTGTAGATCCGGTAGAAATTGCAAAGATCATGGAAGATTCCGGTGCAGCCGCCATTGCAGTCCACGGAAGAACAAGACAGCAGTATTATTCCGGACATGCAGACTGGGATACAATACGCAGAATCAAGGAAGCAGTTTCGGTTCCGGTAATTGGAAACGGAGATGTGGATTCCCCGGAAAAAGCAGAAGCTTTGCTGAAAGAAACCGGATGCGACGCTGTGATGATCGGGCGGGCAGTTCGCGGAAATCCCTGGATTTTCAGAGAAATGAACCATTATTTTTCTACAGGGGAAAAGCTCGGGCGGCCATCCGCTGAGGAAATCCGGGAAGTGATACTGCGTCACGCACGCTGGCAGATCGAGAAAAAAGGAGAGTTTACAGGAATCCGGGAAATGAGAAAGCATGTGGCCTGGTATACGGCTGGCATGAGACACAGCGCCGGGCTCAGAAGAGAGTCAAATCTTATTTCCAGCTATCAGGAGCTGGAAGTGCTTCTGGACCGCATGACAGAACAGAATCTGGGAAATAATCTGCAATAAAAAACCGCCGGATTTTTGCCTGAAACAGGGGAGAATCGGGCGCTTTTCCGCTTGACAACAGAGATATATTTGGGTATAATACTGAAATTGTGAATATCCTAGAATAAGACTGCCTTTTGGGCGGTATTACGTATCTGGGAGCTGATGTCCAATAGTCTACGGATATTGAAAGGGAGTAAGGTAATATGGAAGAAAAGAAAAACTTACTAACCTATGCAGGACTTAAAAAGTTAGAGGAAGAGCTGCATGATTTAAAGGTAGTAAAAAAGAAAAGAAGTAGCTGAAAAAATCAAAGAAGCCAGAGAGCAGGGCGATCTTTCGGAAAATGCAGAGTATGATGCAGCGAAAGATGAACAGAGAGACATCGAAGCACGTATTGAAGAAATTGAAAAAATACTGAAGAATGCAGAAGTCGTTGTTGAGGACGAGGTGGATCTGGACCGTATCAGCGTAGGCTGTAAGGTAAAAGTCCATGACTATGACTTTGAAGAAGATATGGAATTAAAAATCGTAGGTTCCACAGAGGCAAACAGCCTGGAAGGCAAAATCTCCAATGAGTCTCCGGTAGGAAAAGCGCTGATCGGCGCTCATACAGGGGATATTGTGGAAGTTGAAATGCCTGCGGGAATCATGAAGTACAAAGTTCTGGAAATCCAGCGCAACGTGTAGCGAGGAAGGAAAGAAAGCACGAACGAAGTGAGTATTTTCTTTCACCCGAGCGTACATCGACGAAATAGGAAGTCCGCAAGGACGTTTTCCTGCGAAGCAGGGAAATTTCGGAGATGAGAGGAAGGAAGAAAAGCACGAAGGAAGCAAACGCAGAATATTTACAAAAACAAGGAGGCACGGAAGTGGCAGAGCAGAAGAAGCAGCAGGAACAGGATCTGAACCAGTTGCTGAAGGTACGCCGGGAAAAACTGGCAGATCTGCAGGCAAACGGGAAAGATCCCTTCAAAAGTCGTAAAAGTATGATGTGACACATCATAGCCAGGAAATTAAAGATCATTTTGATGAGCTTGAAAGTCAGACAGTTACAATAGCGGGCCGTATGATGTCCAAACGTGTAATGGGAAAAGCTTCTTTTTGTCATGTACAGGATCTGGAGGGAAGCATCCAGTCTTATGTGGCAAGAGACAGCCTGGGAGAAGAAGCTTATAAAGATTTCAAAAAACTTGACGTAGGTGATGTGATCGGCATCAGAGGAGAGGTTTTCCGCACAAAAACAGGCGAGATCTCTATTCATGCTGCAGAGGTTACTCTTCTGTCCAAGAGCCTCCAGATTCTTCCGGAGAAATTCCACGGTCTGACAAACACAGATCTTCGTTATCGTCAGAGATATGTGGATCTTATCATGAATCCGGAAGTAAAGGATACATTTATCAAACGTTCCAAAATCTTAAGCGCTATCCGTACTTATCTGGCAGGCGAAGGATTTATGGAAGTGGAAACTCCTATGCTTGTTTCCAATGCAGGCGGAGCCGCTGCAAGACCTTTTGAAACACATTTCAATGCACTTGACGAGGATCTGAAGCTCCGTATTTCTCTGGAGCTTTATCTGAAACGCCTTATTGTAGGCGGACTTGAAAAAGTATATGAGATCGGACGTGTATTCCGTAATGAGGGTGTTGATACCCGTCACAATCCGGAATTTACACTGATGGAGCTTTATCAGGCATATACAGATTATCACGGCATGATGGATCTGACAGAAAATCTTTACCGTTATGTTGCCCAGGCAGTTCTGGGAACAACAAAGATTTCCTATAACGGAATTGAGATGGATCTGGGCAAGCCGTTTGAAAGAATTACCATGCTTGATGCTGTTAAAAA
>ENA-OPYU01000806-OPYU01000806.1-human-gut-metagenome-genome-assembly--contig:-NODE-806-length-11826-cov-4.198906_pt1 | contig 11826 bp, 12 predicted proteins | sample MGYA00242637_ERZ504482 | MGnify/ENA primary metagenome ERZ504482 (study PRJEB26092, sample SAMD00036237) | human gut metagenome | host: Homo sapiens | study: EMG produced TPA metagenomics assembly of...
TCTACCGTGTACGAAACCATGTATAAAAAATATGACTCGCCGGACATGTAACAGCAAAAAACCCTCGTCTGACTTTATATCAAACAAGGGTTTTCTCCTACGTGCGCGAGAAGATTCGAACTCCCGACCTTTCTGGTCCGTAGCCAGACGCTCTATCCAGCTGAGCTACGCGCACATATTCATTTTATTGTTTCCGAAGTTTTTTGTACCTCAGCAACGAAATTAAGTATAGCGCAATGTATTCCATCTGTCAACAACTTTTTCAAACTTTTTTATTATTTTTTACCCGGAAGATTTCTTTCTTCTTTTGTTAAGGCAAAAAACCCCAACTATGATATAATCAATACATGTTTGTAAATATATTAGGAAACGAGGATTTCTTTATGACAATGACAAAAAAAGTTGCTGTAATCAATGATCTGTCCGGTCTTGGACGATGCTCCCTGACTGCCGCCATCTCTGTATTATCTGCGATGGGCATCCAGACCTGTCCGCTCCCGACAGCCATCTTAAGTTCTCAAACAGAATATCCAAGCTACTACTGCTATGATTTTACCGATAAGATGGATTATTTCCGTCAGGAATGGAAGAAACTCGGCACTTGCTTTTCTGGGATCTACACCGGTTACATTGCCAGTGTACCTCAGATTGAAGAGATTTTTCATTTTCTGGATACATTCCAGACACCAGATACTTTTCTTCTTGTTGATCCTGTAATGGGCGATGACGGCATGACCTATGATATGTATACTTCCGAATTTCTGTCTGCCATGAAGGAACTGACTGCACGTGCAGATGTTATCACTCCAAATATTACAGAGTTCTGTCTGCTGACAGATATGGATTACAATACCCTGCAGAACTCCTCTTTGTCCCTGCATCAGCTCATTTCATGCCTCAAAGATGCAAGCCATACATTAACAGCAGAACGTACGAAAAAGATCCTTATCACAGGAATTCGCTTTACTACAGATGATGGAATCCCTAAGATTGGGAATCTCCTGTTAGACGGCTCTTCGCATTTTCTGTCGGCATTTCCCTGCTGCGATGGAAGCTATTCCGGTACCGGCGATCTCTTTGCCTCCTGTATCACAGGTGGACTTGCCCGCGGAACTTCCCTTACAGAAATGATGCAGACTGCCGGATCTTTTCTCGAAAAAGCATTAGCTGATTCCGTAAAAGAACAGGTCCCTGTAAACGAAGGAGTTAACTTCGAAAAATATTTATATCTCTTGCATTAAGAAAAATCACCATATATCCCGATAAAATTTCTCTACTGAAATTTTTCCTTTTGATATATGGTGATTTTCTTTCTATAATGATTCGTATCTTAAATTCATATTTCGTTACATAATTTCTGACAATCTAATCTGTGCTTCCACAGCTTCTGCCAGTAATTTATGATTTTCCGGATAATATCTTGTCGAAAATACATACTCTCCATCATTCACAAATACTTCTACCGATGATCTGTCAGCCAGAATCTTCAGATCCTTCACTTCATCCACTTCCACGTAACGCATGCTTCGTCCTGCAGATACAGAAGTCTTGTCCTGACTTATAAGAAAAAAATGCCATTTGTAAAGATGGCATTTTTACTGATATTTCACATTCATTTTTGTGCGCGTTGCACGAAAAATTGATAATTTCTTACGTTTTTACCCTTTTGTTTCTGGTATGCGCTATATTTCTTCGTTATTTTCTCCACATTCTTCCGGATCTTCGATTTCAGACAGGCGGTAACCTAACTTAATCTCAACTGGTATGTTTCCGCCCCGTTCTATCACATCCAACAAGAGTTCCGCTCCCGGATTCCGCTGGTTTTATACCCAAAATGTACCGTTGGTATCCCTCCGGTTACTGCCTTCAAAAGCTGGTTATCGCCAAATCCGGTAACCTGGATTGCCGTATTTTCCAATATATAACGGAATCTGGAGCCTGTATCTTCCACATTCTTCGGTATCTGACTTCCTACATATGTATGAATCGCTTCAATTGCTCCGGCCGCAATCGTATCTGTGGCACATGATATGATATCGATGTCATGTTTTTCATTCAATAATTCCAGAACCTTTTCATATCCGGATTCTGTCGTGAACTCTGCCACCTTATAGTATTCGTCTTTTAACTCTCTTCCCGTCTTTTTCAGGCCTTCCCTGAATCCATCTTCTCTGGCTGCTCCGGCTGCCTTGTCTTCTCTTGAAACTCCGATATACGCAATCTCTTTCCTGCTCTTCATCGCAACCGCATGTCCCATGGCCTCCCCAGCACCGTAATCATCATGATAGATGCAATTTGCAAACTTCGTACGCTGTCCGATCACGACAACGGGAACCTTGGATTCTTTCAGAAACCGTCTGTGTTCCGCTGTGATCATCGTACCAACCAGAATAATCCCGTCCACCGGATAATTCTCAAACAGACGCATATATTCGATCTCCTTCGCCGGTGTATTATCCGTTCCTGCAAGCAGCATCTGGTAATTTCTCTCTGAAAGAACTTTTTCTATCCCTGCCGTAACCCTGCTGATAGATTCAGAATTAATCTTCGGCACAACTACTCCAATCAGGCAGGCTTTCTTCGTCCGAAGCATCCTTGCCTGCGCCGACGGCTGATAGCCGGTCGCATCGATTACTTTCTTAATCTGTTCTTTCTTCTCATCACTTACATATCCGCCATTCAGATATCTTGACACTGCGGCACTGGATACCCCCGCCAGCTTTGCAATTTCTTTAATCGTCATATACTACTTACTCCCTCTGTTATAATGTACTTCCGTTTTCTTTAATTATTTTCTGATACCAGTAAGCAGAATCTTTCAGAATCCTCTTCTGTGTCGGATAGTCTACATATACCAGTCCGAATCTCTCAGAATAACCTCTTGCCCATTCAAAGTTATCCATCAATGACCACTGGAAGTACAATCGCTGTTTTTGGAAATCCTTCATAGTGGCTTACTGTTTCCGACCTTCCGTCTTCTCCCATCCGCACACAATATCCATTATATATATTCTGTCCATATATATCGATCGGTTTTCCGTCTTCTTTCACGGCACCTTCTATCTGATATGCACTTGCTGCTACTCCCCATACAAAATCTTTTCTAAAATCCATGCTTATTCTCCCTGTTTTCATTATACTGTAATTGTATTATACCGCAAAAATTCATACTGTGCATTATAAGTGAGGCCGGAGATTTCAAAAATCCTCCGGCCTCACTTATGTTACATTGATATATTAACTTTCAAACTGGCTGTGATACAGTTTATGGTAAAATCCACCTTTTTTCAGCAGTTCTTCATGATTGCCCTGCTCGATGATCTTACCGTCTTTCATAACTAAGATCAACGAAGCATTCCGTATCGTGGAAAGTCTGTGTGCTACGATAAAGCTTGTTCTGCCCTTCATCAGTTTATCGAATGCTTCCTGTACCTGCAGTTCGGTACGGGTATCAATACTCGATGTCGCTTCATCTAAGATCAGCATCGGCGGCAGGCAGAGCATGACTCTTGTGATACACAGAAGCTGCTTCTGTCCCTGACTGATACTGTCTTCATGGAGCGCGGTATCCAGACCTTTCGGAAGTCTGCGGATAAATTCCCAGCTTCTTGCTTCTTTTGCCGCACGGATGATCTCTTCATCGGTTGCATCCGGCTTTCCAAAACAAATGTTGTCTCTCACGGTTCCGCTCTTGATCCAGGTATCCTGCAGTACCATACCAAAGCTGCTTCTTAGCGTATGTCTTGGAACTTCCCGGATATCCTTACCGTCAACCAAAATCCTGCCTGCATCCACATCATAAAACCGCATCAGCAGATTGATGAATGTCGTCTTTCCACATCCTGTCGGACCGACGATCGCAATCCGCATTCCAGGCTTAATATCCAGATCAAAGTTCTCGATCAGCTTTTTCTCTTTATCGTAACTGAATGCCACATCTTCAATCTGAACTGTTCCGTCAACTGACTTGAAAGTGCCATCCACGTCCGGTGTCTCTTCTTTCTGCTCCAGCAGATCAAAGATACGGTCCGCACATGCCAGCGCATTCTGCATCTCCGTAATTACCGAACTGATATCATTGAACGGCTTCATATACTGGTTCGCATAGGATAACAGTACAGAAAGTCCTCCAACCGTCAGCGTTCCACCCGGTATCAGAAAAGCTCCAAGAAGTGCTACCCCTGCGTAAATGATATTGTTGACAAATCTGGTAGACGGGTTCGTCAGGCTGCTGTAAAATACTGCTTTCTGGCTATATGTCTGCAGTTCTTTATTAATCTCGTCAAATCGTTTTGAGGACTCTTTCTCGTATCCAAATGCTTTGACTACCTTCTGTCCGCCGATCATTTCTTCGATCAGTGCAGTCTGACGTCCTCGGGTCTCGCTCTGTTTCCGGAACATCGTATAAGATCTGGAAGAAATAAATTTCGCTACTACGAAACTAAATGGTGTCAGAACGATCACTAAAAGCGTTACCCACACATTCTTGGAGAACATGAAGATCAGCGTCACAACGATCGTCACAATTCCGGAAAACAGCTGTGTAAATCCAAGCAGCAGACCATCGGATAAGATGTCTGTGTCTGCAATAACACGGCTTACGATATCTCCGGTACTATGCTGATCCAGATAAGACAGTGGCAGTACCTGGATATGCCGGATTGCCTGTGACCGGATATCCTGTACAATACGATAGGTCATACGATTGTTCAAAAGATTCATGAACCAGGTAGCAAGTGCCGATATCACAATGAATACCAGAATCTGTTTCAGATAATACCACATCGCATCAAAGTTAACCTCATGCGCAGCCACAACCTCATCGATCGCATCTCCAAACAGCACCGGCACATACAACTGAAGGATCACAGAAATAGCAGCAAAGATCACGCTGAAGCCAAGAAAAATCTTGTATTTTCCAATGAGTTTTAATAACTTTTTCATTACTCTGCCACTCCTTTCTGATCTTCTTCCAGACGTTCTTCCGGGAACTGTGAGTAGTAGATTTCCTGATATGTCTTACAGTTCATCATCAGTTCCTCATGTGTTCCTTGTCCTGCCAGTGCGCCGTCTTCCATAACCAGGATCTTGTCTGCCTGTCGGATGCCGGAAATTCTCTGGGATACCAGGAATGTCGTCATGTTTCCTTTCAGGCCGCCGATTGCTTTGCGAAGTGCCGCATCGGTTGCAAAATCCAGCGCACTTAAACTGTCATCCAGTATCAGTATCTTCGGATGTCTCACCAGTGCACGTGCAATCGTCAGACGCTGTTTCTGTCCGCCGGACAGGTTACGTCCGTTCTGCTCCACCTCAAAATCAAGCTTTCCAGGTTTGGATTCTACTACATCTTTCGCCTGTGCGATCGTAATCGCATTCCACAATTCTTCATCGGATGCCTGCTCATTGCCCCACTTCAGATTCTCACGGATACTTCCCTTAAAAAGAATCGAACGCTGCTGTACCACACCGATTTCTTTGCAGAGTTCTCCCTGCGGATACTTTGTCACTGGCATGCCGTCAACTTTTACATTTCCTTCCTGCGGATCATAGAATCTCGGAATCAGGCTTATCAGTGTACTCTTACCGCTTCCGGTTCCTCCGATGATTCCGATCGTCTGCCCTTTCTTTGCCTGAAAACTGATGTCTGACAGACTGGATGCACCGGCTCCTTCGTAAGTAAATGTAACGTGATCAAATTCCACTGCCATATCGGAATCTGTGTTTTCTACATTTATAGTACCATTTTCATTCTTATATCCCATGCTGGACTTCACATCCAGAATACCAGCCACACGGTCTGCACAAGCCATCGATTTATTCAACGTAATGATCAGAGAGGCTAATTTGATCAGCTCTACGATGATCTGTGCCATATAGTTATACAATGCCACAACCTGTCCCTGCTGCAGATTGCCGATATTAACCTGTACACCGGCTCTTGCGATCAGAAGCACGGTTGCACCGTTGATCAGTACATACGTAACGGGGTTCAGAAGTGCCGAGATTCTGCCTACGAATTCATTCAGTCTGGTGAGTTCTCTGTTACTTTCTTCGAATTCATCCACTGACTGCTCTTCCCTGCAGAATGCACGAATCACACGGACACCGGTTAAGTTCTCCCTTGTAAGTCCGGTCACACGGTCAAGACCTGCCTGCACTTTCTTAAACAGCGGGATACTGACCAGCATAATGGAAAATACAACCACGAACAGAATCGGTACTGTCACGACAAAGATCAGTGCGCAGCGCACATTGATGGTAAATGCCATCACCATCGCTCCGATTACGACAAACGGACTTCTGAGTAGGAGTCTTAGTCCCATATTAATTCCGTTCTGTACCTGATTCACATCATCCGTAAGTCTGGTGATCAAGGTATCCGTTCCCAGCGTATCCAACTCTGTAAATGATAATCCCTGGATATGGTCAAACATCGCCTGTCTTACACTGGTCGCAAATCCAACACTCGCCTTCGCAGCTAAAAAACTGTGCGGTAAAGCTGCATGATCAGCCCGACTGCTGCCATGAGCAGTAATACAAAGAACATTTCCACAATATATCCACGGTCATTCTTCGCAACGCCCACATCAATGATCTGAGCTACCACAACCGGAACCATAAGATCGAATACCACTTCTAATAATTTAAAAAGCGGCGCCAGAATGCTTTCCTTACGGTATGGCCTCAGAAATTTCTCAAGACGCTTCATTTCTTTCACTCCATTCCTTTATTTTCTTGTCTCTCTATTATTAATGTCCTGACTGTTTTATTATAGTCCGTTATCATTGATATGAATAATATTGTTTTTATAGCTCTGTAATACAAAATAAATATAAGGCAGGTAATCCACATGGAATTAAGGCAATTAGAATATTTCCGCGAGATCGCATCCACCGGCAGCATCAACGAGGCCGCCAGACACTTAAATATGTCCCAGCCTCCACTCAGCTACCAGATCCGTCAGCTCGAAACCGAACTAAATGTAAAACTTTTTGACCGCACAAGCAAAGGGGTCACTCTGACAGAGGCCGGCAAGGTTCTCTATGACCGTTCCGGCAACCTCCTGGAATACGCAAGATCCACGGAACTGGAAGTGTCTAAGACCGGTAAAAAACGGATCTTGCGTATCGGTCTGACACCGACCACTGTCGATACCATCATGCCTTATATTGCCCGGTTTTCCAAAAAAAATCCCGACGTGAACTTTGAAGTCCACGACGGGATCACTTACTCGCTCTATGAGTATCTTATGGATGGAATCATTGATATCTCTGTTGCCAGGACACCACTGCGTCTGGATGAGGTGTCTTATATGGAATTGTGTTCCGAGCCGATGATCGCGGTATCCGCGCCGGAAAATGCTGCCTCTTCCTTAAAACTTGCTGATCTTCTACACCGGCCACTGATTTTATACCGCAGATACGAAGAACTCATCATGAATACCTTTCATGCCCAGAATATGAATCCGGACATCTTCTGTGTCTGCGATGACCCGAGAGGTGCTATGCTCTGGGCGAAGGAAAATCTTGCGACTGCCATCTTTCCTCAGTCCATGGCCAGCCTTTGTGACGGACTTTGTATACAAGAATTGGATGAACCGGCTCTTGTAACTAAGATACTTCTGATCTGGGCTAAGGGTAAGAAACCAGTGCCGCTGGTGCAGGAGTTTCTGGATGTGTGTGGAGAGCGTTAGCACATTAGAGCTTACGGCTCACCCACCATATTCCAACCACAATATATGCCGCCATCACTCCTAATATGGCAGATGCTGCAACCGGTTGATTCCTGTTTTCCAAAGCAATGTCAACAACAGAAATAGAATTTTACCGCACCAATAAATCATACGCTAATAACAATATGCCATTTCTTTTCACTGATTTGATACTTTTCTGCATATCCATGTCTCCTCTCCAAATACAAGTCTTAGATAAACCCATCCACTTCTTTTCCTGCAGACTTACTCCATAAGAGAATACATAAGCTAAACATAAAACAATAATTCCAAAAATGAATCCTCTCACTTCAAAATTTGACATCTTTCAGTCCGTTCATTTTAATCAATACTCCGCAAATATAAACGACCACATTCTGAATCGTCGGCATTACTATACTGTAAATTCCTATTTTCTTTACTCTTTCTACATTTTCTGCTGTAAACGGTGTGCCCATTTCCGGTTGTTCCTTTGTACCTTCCAGTGACTTCAGTATTTTATAAACGTTGCGAAAAATTCAGGGCCAGTAATATAGATGTTGCTCCCAACAGCAGAAGCCACACGGATACCAGATGCATCCGCATATTTCCCTTTGCATCAATCAATGTAAAGAGCATCCCGTAGGCATTCATCATGGTATCCTGTTTGACACCGAAGATGGCTCCGTTAATGTGCACACTGTGCATAGGTATCGCCAGCCCCGCCCAGAGTAATACCGCACCATCGAACCAATGTAAGATTTCCAGGAACCTCGTCAGACTGGTCAGTGGTTTCCGGAATTTTTCAAAACTTTTCATCTTCATATTATTCGCCCTCCTCATCCAGATTTCCATCAAATTTCAAAATATCACCTACATCACATTGAAGGAAATAACAAATCCGATTCATCGTATGCAGACGGACGCCTTTGGCTTTCCCGCTTCGGAGTACCGATAGATTGGCTTCGGTAATACCGACTTGTCTGCATAACTCTTTTGAAGTCATTCCCCTCTTTTTCAGGACTTCATCCAGGCATATACGAATTCCCATAGTTTCCCTTTCCGTGTTTAAAAAATATTGTTTTTACGATAATTTATAATTTTATTATAACAAGGAATTATCGTTTGTCAATAATTTTGATTGTTAAAAATCCCGACATGAACTAAAAAGTCCATATCGGGATCACATACCTTATTATTAACTTTGATTCTTAAATCATCCACACAGATTCATACACCATACGCAACTTATCCAGTTTCTCTTTTCTACCTCCATTACATTCCACTTAAATCCAATTTATACACCAACTTATCAATCTCTGTATTTTCAAAAAACATAATCATATAAATCGGTATATAGATTTTCTTTTCATCAACCTCAACATTTCCCTCAGACAGAATGTACGCTCTCTGGATTTCATATTCTTCATTTCCAAGTACATTATTTAATGCAGCATGTCTTTTATAATCTTTTCCCGATTTTATTTCAAGCGGTGTAACCTCTCCATCCAGCTCTATCACAAAATCAAGCTCTCCTTGTTTTTTACTGTTAAAATAAAATTCTTTGTGTCCTTTTGCTAGTGGTTCCTGGGCTATTACATTTTCAAAAAGTGCTCCATTATTAATTGATTTTTCTTTATTTAAAATTGCTATCTTAACCTGATTAGAATAGCAGCTTGTAAGTAATCCTACATCAGATAAAAATAATTTAAATAAATTACGGTTTTCACTGATAACTAATGAAAGTTTCGGTTCGCTGATATTATATACAGGTATTGCTACTCCTGCATCCTTTAACCATAAAAAATCATTTTCCATTCTATCGTAGCTCATTCCCTTTCCAATTCGGTTAAATTGAAATCTCTTTTTCTTTTGATCCAGCGGTCCCGGCATCGCATCGTAAATTTCCTGCAGTTTTAACTTGTATCCGATTTCATATTTTGAAAAATCTTTCTTGTATAATCTTATTATTTTTTCATGAATTCTGGCTACTTTTGCAAAATCATTTGTCTTATTTTCTATTTTTCCAACCATTTCTTTTATAATTATGTGATTTTTCCAACCTGTTTTTCTTTATTTTTGTCGATTTTTTCCAACCGCTTTTTAGCCTTTTTGTGATTTATCCAACTTTTCTTATATTTTTAACTCCGAAGAATCTTCTGCCGGCATCTACTTATAAATACATGACACAAAAAAGATTACCCGTATACTTCCCTTCCTCCAGATAATCTTTCTCTATGATTCACTATTCTATTTTATATTCTTCCTTACTCCACCTTTGCTTTCTTCGGCAAAAACAGGCTCAGAAGCAATGATACCACAAACACACCAGCCACTGCATTTCCATTAAACACATCTCCTACCGCACTTGGAAATGCTGCAAAGAAGTTCCCGGATGTCTGTGTCAGACCAACTCCGATACTAAATGACAGTGACACGATAATCATTGTTCTGTCATCGAATTTACATTCTTTCAGCATCTTGATTCCTTCATACATGATCGATCCAAACATCATAACCGTGCATCCGCCAAGCACCGCCTGTGGAAGCGAATTGAAGAACGCTCCAAGCGGTGGAAATAAGGATGCAAGGATCAGAATCAATGCCCCCATCAGGATTGTAAAACGGTTAATCACCTGTGTCATCGTCACAAGCCCAATGTTCTGACTGAACGATGTCAGCGGCAGACATCCGAAACATCCGGAAATCGCACTGGAGAATCCATCCACGGCCAGTGAACCGCGAAGTTCTTTCATCTTAAGATCACGTCCAAGTGCTCCCGTACAGACTGCCGTCGTTGCTCCTGTCGTCTCTGCTGCCGATACCAGGAATACGATTGCGATCGTGAAAAATGCTCCCAGATTGAATACCGGTTTATGACTGGTCAGGAACACAAGCTTCGGGATACTGAACACACCAACCTCCTGAATTGTCTTATGAATCCCCGAAAAGTCAACCATCGGTGCGATTCCCGCTACAGTAAATATAATTGCAAGTACATAACCAAATACCAGTCCAACCAGCACATTTAAATTCTTATATACGCCTTTCAGTACTTCTCTGGATACCAGACACACGATCAATGTAAATGCTCCAACGACCAGATGATACCAGGAACCAAAGTCTTTCACTCCGCTTCCACCGCCCCAGGAATCCATACCTACCGGCAGAAGTGACAATCCAATCGCGATAACTACACAAGCCGATACAACCGGAGTCAGATATTTTCTCCAGTACTTGGCACTCAGTCCGACAAAACCTTCAAAAATACCGCCTAAAATAACCGCACCTGCCATAGCTTCATATCCCAGATCCGGATTCGTTGCAATGACCAGCAGACTTCCAAGAAACGTAAAACTGACTCCCATAATAATCGGAAGTCCGGATCCGATCACTCCTATCGGATATAACTGTAAACAGGTTCCGATTCCGGCTACAAACATCGCACACTGCAATAACTGTGTAATCTCCGCCGAACTTAAATGTGCCCCATTACTTCTAAGTACTGCCGCACTACACACGATCAGTACCGGAGCCAGATTCGATACGAACATCGCCAGTACATGCTGTAAGCCAAACGGAATGGCTTTTCTAAGTGGAACTCTTCCGTTCAGCTTATAGATATTCTCTTCACTGACCGTCGTTATCTGTGCTTCTTTGTTGCTTTCCATGATATTTCCTCATTCTCTCTGTAAAATTTTATTTATTATAAATTTAACTTATATTTTACCAGAAAGCAACCGTGGAAGTAATAAATCCATTTATTACTTTTAAAAGAAGACTATTGCATCTGCAACAGCCTTCCTGATTTTGCTCAATTTTCTTTTTTTCGTTTCTTCTATAATTCGTTGAATTGTAGTTACCGCTTCCTCCAATTCATCCGCAATTTGTTCTATAGACTTTCCTTTTTTCAACTTCTTTCTAATCTGATTTTTCAGAAAACTCCGTTCTCCAAGTTCAATTCCAGCTTCTACCCCAGCCTCATACTCCGCTTTCCGTAATTTTTTCCTCGTGAACTACCCATTGTCTAAAGCCAATGGGCTTCCTGCTTCGCAGACCTCGTAACCTACTATCTCCACAGGCGTTAATTCGGGCAGTCCCTGCCCTATATTGTTATTTTTATGCTATTTGTCTTA
>ENA-OPYU01000807-OPYU01000807.1-human-gut-metagenome-genome-assembly--contig:-NODE-807-length-11824-cov-4.325810_pt1 | contig 11824 bp, 12 predicted proteins | sample MGYA00242637_ERZ504482 | MGnify/ENA primary metagenome ERZ504482 (study PRJEB26092, sample SAMD00036237) | human gut metagenome | host: Homo sapiens | study: EMG produced TPA metagenomics assembly of...
TAATTTCTGCAATGGTCTGAGCCACATACCTCAGATAAGCGGAGCAATTTCTCTCACCTCTGTGTGGCTCCGGCGCCAGATAAGGAGAGTCTGTTTCCAGAAGCAGATAATCCAGAGGCGCATACTCTACTACTTCTTTTAGCCTCTTTGCATTTTTAAAAGTAACCACACCGCCGATTCCAAGATAATAGCCCATATTCATATATTCTCTGGCATGTTCCCTGGAATAGGAATAACAGTGAATCACACCTCTTAAGCAGTCTGCCCGCTCAGCCTTCATAAGTTCCAGAGTATCTTTTGCCGCATCTCTGCTGTGGACAATAATAGGAAGGTCTGTTTCTTTGGCAAGGTCCATCTGGCGCACAAACCACTTTTTCTGTGTATCATGGTTCTCCTTATTCCAATAATAATCCAGTCCAATCTCTCCCACTGCAACAGTTTTCGGCAAATGGCAGTACCTGCACAGTATCTCCAATTTTTTCTTCATCCAAATCTCCCACTTCGTCTGGATGAATACCAACTGCTCCGTACACAAAAGAATACTGCTCCATCAGCTTTACTGTATCTTCCACACCACGAAAAGATGCGCCTACATTTACAATGGTTTCGATTCCATTCTCCTTCATGGAACAAAGCAGTTCATCTCTGTCCCCATTAAAAGCCTCGTCATCATAATGGGCGTGTGTCTCAAATATCATGGATATTTCTCTCCTTTAGTCTCTTATGTACAAATTCTCTAAACAACGCATAAATCACAGAAGACAATGGAATGAAAATCAACATTCCCACAACTCCCATGAGACTTCCACCTACAGTTACTGCTACCAGCACCCAGATAGAAGGAAGCCCAACAGAGCCTCCTACTACATGAGGATAAATCAGGTTTCCCTCCACCTGCTGTAAAACCAAGAATAAAATAACAAATCCAATGGCCTGCATGGGGTTGGATACCAAAATCAAAAAGGTTCCCAGAACACATCCGATAAAAGCGCCGAAAATAGGAATTAAAGCTGTAAATGCAATTACCACACCAACCAGCAAAGCATAGGGAAATCTCAAAATACTCATGGTTACAAAAAACATGGTTCCTAAGATTACTGCCTCTGTACACTGCCCTGTAACAAAATTAGAAAAGGTCTTATAGCTTAAAGAAGCTACTTCCAATGTTTTCTTCACTGCCTTTTGTGGTAAGAAAGCATACAGCACTTTCTTCACCTGAACAAACAGCTTCTCCTTCTGCAGCAAAATATAGCAGGCAAAAACAAAGGCCACACAGAAATTCATAAGAGAATTAATAACCGTTCTTGCCACTGTAAACGTAGAGCTTAACACGTTGCTTGCCCCGTTTCTCAGGAAATCTACCGCTGTCTGAATAATCTTATCCCAATTAAACTCCAGACTCTGAATCCAGGCCGCCATCTGTTCACTGTCAGGGAAGGTATTCATGGCCCATTCTTGCACATGAGGAAGAAAAGCCTCGATATTTTTGCTGATGCTGGCCAAAGGTAGTGGCTACTTCCGGAAGCACCACAAGCAACACAATCTGGATCACAGCCACTACAAAGAAAATGGAAAGTACCAGACACACAGGTCTTACAAATTTCCGTTTCTTTGCCTTGCGAAACAGCCTCTTTTCCAGAAAATGCATGGGAATATTCAGGATAAACGCCATAGCTGCTCCCAAAACAAAAGGCATAATAATACTGTAAAGAAAGGCAAAGCCTGCTGCCAGAATTTCAATTCTCTGCACAACGCCATAAACCAGCACTGCAAAAAATCTATCAGAAGCATCCAATTCTTCATATTTTTTTTGATTTAAATCCATTCATACCTCCCTGGCACTTTTTATTTCCCGATTTTCTTGCGAATCCATTTAATAAACTGAATAATCGGAAGATTGGCAAGAGCCAAACCATACATAATGAACAACTGTGTAATATTTAAAGTCTGTACCTGGAAGATGCTGTGCAGTCCCGGAATCATCATAACTGCTGTAATCAGAAGAAGTCCCAGACCAAAAGCGCCTGCCAGATATTTATTGTTGAAAAATTCTCTTTGTAAAGAGTACCGGTGCATCGGATTTACAGTTAAAACCATGTACCAGACGTGAAGTACACAACGTACCAAATGCCAGCGTAGAAGCCAGAAGCGGGCTTTCCTGATAACCAATATAAAATCCTATCATAGTCATAACTGCAATCACAAAACCTTCAATTCCAATCTTGGACAGGAAGTTTTTGGTGAGAATGGATTCATTCATTGGTCTTGGTTTTTCATTCATAACAGCCTTTGTGTGCGGTTCCAGACCTAAAGCAATGGCCGGCAAACTGTCAGTCAGCAGGTTAATAAACAACAGGTGAACCGGAGCAAACGGTACCGGCAGATTTGCAATAGATGCATACAAAACAGCCAGGATTCCCGCAAAGTTACCGGACAACAGGAACTGAATGGCGCTTTTAATATTGCGATATACATTACGTCCGTTTTCTACTGCTTTGACAATAGTTGCAAAGTTATCATCTGTCAGAATCATAGATGCTGCATCCTTAGAAACCTCCGTTCCTGTGATTCCCATAGCAACACCGATATCTGCCTGTTTCAGAGCCGGCGCATCATTGACACCGTCACCGGTCATGGAAACAATATTTCCCTTATCCTGCCATGCTTTGACAATTCGGATTTTATGTTCCGGTGAAACTCTGGCATAAACAGAAATGCCTTCCACAAATTTCTGAAGTTCTTCATCTGACATATTTTCAATAACAGCGCCTTCACATGCTTCGGATTCATCCTTTAAAATACCAATTCTCTTGGCAATCGCCGCTGCGGTTACCTTATGGTCACCAGTAATCATAATAGGCTTGATGCCCGCTTTAATACACTCTGCAACAGCATCCTTAGACTCTTCCCTTGGCGGGTCCATCATGGCAATCAGTCCCAGGAAAGTCATATCATTTTCGTCTTCTATACTAAGAGCGGTTCCTTCCGGTACACTCTTATAGGCAAATGCCAGTACACGGAGACCATTTCTGGAAAACTTCTGGTTCTGCTCCTCAATTTCCTGAATGTCCTGCTGAGTAATAGGCTGTGCCACTCCGTCTTTTTGGGATGGTGGTTACTCTTCCCAGCAGCACATCCACTGCGCCTTTGGTCACCATGGTGGAAACACCTTTTAAATTGTGCAGAGTCGACATAAGTTTTCTGTCACTGTCAAAAGGAACTTCACTGAATCGCGGATATTTTTCTCTTACTGTTTCTGCCGGAAACCCCCAGCTTATCGCCCTGATTAATCAGGGCTGTTTCTGTAGGATCACCGATTTCTTCACCATTTTTATTAGTAGAGTCATTACACAAAATACTGTGGCGCAGAAGCTGTTTCTGAGCTTTATCTCCTAAATCAATAGATTCTGCCGGAATTTCTTTTCCTTCTACATAATAATACTCCACTGTCATTTTGTTCTGTGTCAAAGTACCTGTCTTATCAGAGCAAATGATAGACACGCTTCCCAGACCTTCCACTGCCTGCAGCTTACGGACAATGGCATGTTCTTTTGCCATTTTCTGAGTACCAAAGGACAGCACAATGGTTACAATAGAACTTAATGCTTCCGGGATAGCTGCAACTGCCAATGCCACTGCAAAGAGGAAAGCATCTCCAATAGGCTCTTTTCTCACGAAAACACTGATACCAAACAAAATCGCACAGAATACCAAAATCAAAATAGAAAGTTTCTGTCCAAAGTTATCCAGGTTCATCTGCAGAGGTGTTTTCTTTTCCGATGTACTTTTCAGAAGCTTCGCAATTTTTCCCACTTCTGTTTCCATACCGATTGCTGTTACCAGGAAGGAACCACGTCCATAAGAAACAAAGCTTCCTGAATAAACCATATTGGTTCTGTCTCCAAGAGGTACTTCGCCACTGATTTCTTCCTCTGTCTTATCAACACCAAGGCTTTCTCCTGTAAGAGCGCTCTCATCTACCTTCAGGCTGGCATTTTCCAGAATACGTCCGTCTGCCGGAACATAGTCGCCAGCTTCCAGCATAACAATATCACCAATCGTAACTTCTGAAGATGGTACTTTAATCACATCACCATTTCTAAATACCTTTGCCTCAGGAGCCGACATGGCTTTCAAACTATCCAGGGACTGTTCTGCCTTAATGGTCTGAACCGTACCTAAAATAGCGTTCATGGTAATAACCACTAAAATAACGATTGCGCTTTCTGTCTCTCCAAGAAGCCCTGAAACAATAGCTGCCGCAATCAGGATGATAACCAGAAAATCCTTGTATTGCTCCAGAAAAATCTGAAGTATGGATTTTTTCTTTTCCTCTACTAATGCATTAGGACCATATTTCTCCTGGTTTTTCTTAATCTGGTCCTGGCTAAGAGGATGGGTACTGCCATTTACAGATTTCTGAGCTTCTGTTCTTGACATTTGATAATACTCTTTCATGGTTTTTCCTCCATTCCTTATTTTATTGTGCTTCGTAAAGGTCTTTTTATGTGCAGATAAAAGCAAAAAGCGAGACCCTTACTGCACAGTCTGCTATGCAATAAAAGTCTCGCTATTTCATCACGACACGGATGAGAAAAGTCTCATCGAGATTGACGATGCCGCAAACACCTGCCGGTGCCAGCTACTCCCTTTCATTGAAGAGAATAATATACGATAAGCTGCGTGTTGTCAATAGGGAAATTTTTCTCTAGCAGATTTCTGCCCCCGCCGGCATATCCTTATCGGGTGTCATAAGTGCCAGTTCTCCGTCCAGCCCTTCTGCGCAGAGAATCATTCCTTCTGACAATACCCCAGCCAGTTTCGCAGGCTTCAAGTTCACCAGAACCATCACTTTCTTGCCCACCATGTCTTCCGGTGCGTAGCTCGATTTAATGCCAGACACAATCTGTTTTACCTGGCTTCCGATCTTCACCTGTGAGCAAAGGAGTTTTCTGGATTTTTTCACTTCTTCGCAGGCAATGATTTCTCCGACCTGGAACTGCATTTTCATGAAATCATCAAAAGTCACCTCTGGTTTTGCCTCAATATCCACTACAGGAGCTTCTTCTTTTTCTTCCTCCGGCTGATTTTCGGCTGCTTCTTTGGCTCTCATTTCTTCTACTTTTTCCATAACCTCTTTTACATCCAGACGTGCAAAGAGAATTTCTGGTTTTTCAGTTACCTTATTTCCTGACGGATACAGTCCAAAAGTATCCAGTTCTTCGTAGGTTCTCTTATTTGCATTTAACTGTGCCAGAATCTTTTCTGTGGTTTCCGGCATAAAAGATTCCAGAAGAGAGGCGCCAATGCAGATACCTTCTACCAGATTATACAGGACTTCTGCCAGACGGTCTTTCTTGCTCTCATCTTTTGCCAGAGCCCATGGCATAGTTTCATCAATATATTTATTGCAGCGTTTAAACAGGGTAAAGATTTCTGTAATGGCATCTGCCACACGAAGCTCTTCCATCTTAGCCGCTACTTTTGCCTTTGTTCCAAGAACAACTGCCTTTAATTCCTCATCTACAGATTCACATACTCCTGTGCGCTTCACTTCTCCTCCAAAATATTTGTTGGACATAGAAATGGTTCTGTTTACCAGGTTTCCAAGAGTATTTGCCAGTTCAGAATTCAGACGTTCTACCATTAATTCCCAGGTAATAACACCATCGTTTTCAAATGGCATTTCATGGAGAACAAAATAGCGCACTGCATCTACTCCAAAGAAATCTACCAACTGGTCTGCATAAATAACATTTCCTTTGGATTTGCTCATTTTTCCATCACCCTGCAACAGCCATGGATGTCCAAATACCTGTTTTGGCAGTGGCAAATCTAATGCCATAAGGAAAATTGGCCAATAAATAGTATGGAAGCGGATAATATCTTTTCCGATTAAGTGCAGATCAGCAGGCCAGTCTTTCTTAAACTGTTCTGTACTCTCTCCATCACAATCATAACCAATTCCTGTGATATAGTTGGTAAGAGCGTCCAGCCATACATAAACCACATGTTTTGGGTCAAAGTCTACCGGAATTCCCCATTTAAAGGGAAGTTCTGGACACACACAGATCCTGCAGCCCCGGAAGTAGAAAGTTATTCATCATTTCATTCTTTCTGGAAACCGGCTGGATAAACTCAGGATGTTCATTAATATGGTCAATAAGTCTCTGTGCGTATTTGCTCATTCTGAAGAAATATGCTTCTTCCTTAGCCGGTGTTACCGGGCGTCCGCAGTCAGGACATTTTCCGTCTACTAACTGGGATTCTGTGAAAAAGGATTCACAGGGAGTGCAGTACATTCCTTCATAATAACCTTTGTAAATATCCCCCTGGTCATAGAGCTTTTTGAAAATTTTCTGCACCTGCTTCTCATGGTCTGCATCGGTAGTACGGATAAATTTGTCATAGGAAGTATTCATTAAATCCCAGATGCTCTTAATCTCTCCGGCAACATTGTCTACAAACTCCTTGCAGGTAACGCCAGCCTCTGCTGCCTTTAATTCGATTTTCTGTCCATGCTCATCTGTTCCTGTCTGGAAAAAGACATCATATCCCTGTTGTCTTTTGAATCTTGCAATACTGTCTGCTAAAACAGCCTCATAAGTATTTCCAATATGAGGCTTGCCCGATGTATAGGCAATAGCTGTGGTAATATAATATTTTTTCTATCCAATTTTCTTTCCTCCTGTTCTAAGAGAGTATGGCTCACTGCAGTGTAGTTCTTCGGTAAAACAAGAAAGAATCTCGCTTGCGAGATTCTCCGCCTGCGGCGGGTCGCATCAGCGACATAATTCCACTCCGCCGCAGTGCGATCCTCGCGGAGCGTTTTTTGTTTCATAGGACGCACTTTCCTATGAAACAAAAAACCCGCCTTCTCTGTTTCCAAAGAAGACGAGCTATATTTACCCGTGTTACCACTTCTGTTCATCTGTGCCTTGCGGCCCAGACCTCAACAGGTACTTTCATACCTTACCGCTATAACAGGCGGAACCTGTCGCAGCCTTGGTATAATATCATACTTCGGTGCGCCTCTCAAAAGCCATCTTCCACATATTCTCATCCGCTTTCTCTCAGCATACAAAAGCTTCTCTGTAAAACAAGAAATACATGTACTCTCTTTGTCACTGTGTTTACATATATCTATCATGCTAACATATTCAGAATATTTGTAAAGTCGTGTTTTCTCACTTTTTTCAAAAGCCCTTCATGCTCCCGACTCAGCTTCCTGACAATCGGAATCGAAGCCAGAATGGCAATCAGGTTTGGAATCACCATAAGTCCATTAAACATATCCGACATGTTCCAGACCAAATCTACTTTCAGTGTGGAACCAACCAGCACGAACACCACAACCAGCGCTGCATACACTTTAACTGCTTTTTTACCAAAAAGGCTGCGTACATTTACTTCTCCAAAATAGTACCATCCTATAATAGTAGTAAAGGCAAAAAACAGCATACAAATAGCAATGAAAACCTTACCAAAAGAGCCAAACGCTGAATCAAAAGCCACCTGTGCCAGGGCTGAAGCTGTCTCTCCGCTTGACAATGCTCCGGTAGAAAGAATCACAAGGGCTGTCAATGTAAGAATCACAAAAGTATCAATAAACACGCCCATCATAGCAATAATTCCCTGGTCTCCTGGGTGCTTGACGTCTGCAGTTGCATGGGCATGAGGTGTAGAACCCATACCTGCTTCATTGGAAAACAACCCTCTTGCCACACCAAAGCGCATAGCCTTCTGTACCGTAACACCAAGAGCGCCGCCAAGAACTGCCTCCGGGTTAAATGCTGCCACAAAAATATCATGAAAAGCTTTACCAACACCAGCTCCATTCATAAACAGGATTACAAGACATCCTACGATATAAATCAGCGCCATAATAGGCACAATCTTCTCTGTAACTCTCGCAATACGGTTGATACCTCCCAGAAAAATAAACGCTGCGATAACTGCTATTACGATGCCAACGAAATAGGTTTCACACCAAAGCATTTTCAAAGGAGCTTCCAATAGAATTTGACTGCACCATATTTCCCATAAATCCCCAAAAGCCAGAATAATGGCAACAGAGAAAATCCAGCCAGAAATTTTCCAAATTTCCCATTTGAAATATACTTGAATATAATACACCGGACCACCTACCACAACACCGTTTTCCTTTACTCTGGTGTGCTGCGCCATCACTGCCTCCGCATAAATGGTTGCCATGCCGAAAAACGCGCTGACCCACATCCAGAAAATAGCTCCTGGACCACCGGAAGCAATGGCTGTGGCCGCACCTGCAATATTACCGGTTCCTACCTGCGCTGCAATGGCTGTAGCCAGCGCCTGGAAAGAACTCAGACCATTTTCCGTACTCTTTCCATGCAGAGAAAAATTTCCAAACATTTTCTTCATACCTGCGCCAAATTTCCGTACCTGAATAAACTTCAAACTAAAGGAATAAATAATTCCTGTTCCAAGCAATAACACCAGAAGCGCATAATCCCACAAAAACGTGTTCACAATGTCCACAAATGATGCGACATTTTCCATAATTGATGTCATGATATCCATTTCTCTTCTCTCCTTTTTTCTGCTCCATTGCACCAAAAAAGCCCATGAGATTTTGTGTTAAAAAATCCCATGGACTTTGATATGTTCAGATTTCCGCTCCTTTTGCACGTTTCAAAATGCAGAATTTCTGCATTTTCTAAACCTCACTGTCCTTTTGCCTGAGAGATTCACAGATGTTCTTCCATCTGCTTACACCTTCGGCACCCTTTTCGGGATTCTCCAGAGAGCCATCCAGATACAGTCTTGTTCCTTTTGGGAACCCCTGAGAGTATTACTCCTTCGGTGGGCGAATTGCCGCTTTCCTGCACCCTTCTTTTGGCACAATATGCAATTAACGAATTTCATTATAGCACTGTTTTCCCTTTTGTCAATCCTTTTATAGCGGACATTTGTGATTTTTTATAAATACATTTATTCAATTCCGGCTGTTTCAATAATAAATTTCACCTTACCGTTCTCATTTTCGTTCTGTCCGTCAAAGGCCTTGTAAGCGCTGCCTGCATCTGCTACTGCGCTGAGACGGTCTAAAAGATTCTGCATTTCATCTCCGAAAAGCTCCGTAATTTTCTGAACGCCTTCTTCATCGAATTTCTCCATGCCCTCAGCCAGTTCTGTGGAACCATCTTTTAACTTAACAGTTCCTTCCTTTAACTGCTTTCCACCTGACACAAGCGCCGCGGTTCCATCTTTTAAGGATACTGCGCCATTTGCCAGCTGGGTAATACCGCTGCCTAAAGCCTGGGCTCCTGCGGACAGTGCAGTACCGCCCTGTAAAAGCTGTTCTGTGCCAGAAGATAACTGAGAAGCTCCCTGGTTCAAAGCTCCATTATTGGCATTCAGAGCTTCAGAACCAGTCTTTAACTGTGCAGTTCCTACTGCAAGCTGACCAGAACCTTCTGCCAGTTTACTGATTCCCGCGCTTACCTGCTGGGTTCCACCTGACAGCGAAGCCATACCTTCTGTCAATGAGCTGGTTCCTGCTGCCAGACTTGCAGCTCCCTGATTCAGTTCTTCATTTTTTGCACACAAAGCGCTGCTTCCCTGTCTTAACTGTCCTGTTGCCTTTGCCAGTTCCTCTACCATGCCGGACAAGTCTTTCATGGACTCTGCCGCCTTTGAAAATTCCTGTACGCCTGCGCTTAAACTGTCGGCTCCCTGTACAGCCGCATCACACTGACTGTTCATGGTTCCAAACTGTCCCTGGAGCGCCTGGAGTGTGGAGGTATCAAACTTTGCCTTCTCTGCTTCCATGTTTGCCTTGATTCCATTTAATTCACCTAAAACACTGGTATCAGGCTGTGTTTGTGGTACAGAAAGAGATGCCGAAGTCTGTACCCCTACAGAAATTCCTCCCAGAGCGCTCATAACCTTTGCCTGGTCTTCTGCTGAAATCCCTGCTGCGCTTAAAGCGGCCGCTACATTGCTCTGCTGCTGTGCATTTGCCTGAGCATTCACTGCAGCATTTTCACTGGCGATTGCTGCATTTGCCTGGTTATTCAAATCTTCTACTGATATCTGTGGCTGTCCCTGGCTATTTAAGAAATTTTGAATCACGGCAACTGCCTGATCTGTATAGGAAGCCTCTGCCGCTGCGGCAGCTCCATAAGAACCTACCTGGGCAGCTATGGCCTGGGCAGAGCCCTGAGCCCCGGACACCCCGGCTTTTAAAGCGGCTGCACCCTGAATCAGTTCCTTAGAACCGGCTGTAATAGAATTCATAGCGTCTTTTACTGCTCCAAGCTGTCCTGCACCCTCAGATACTTTTCATTTAATTGTCCAAGCCCTGTATCTAACTGTTGCACTCCGGCTGTATAAGCGCTGATTCCATCTTGCAGTCCTTTTGCTCCCTCCTGAAGCTGGGCTGCGCCCTGTTCCAGTTTTCCTACACCTTCTGTCAAAGTATCTTTTTTTGCTGTTTAACTCCTGTATTCCTTCATTTAATGCAGAAGCGCCCTCTGCTGTCTGTGCAATACCCTCATGTAACTGAGCAGCCCCATCCGTATAAGAAGAAACTCCATTTTGAAGGCTCACAGAACCTAACTGTAAGGCCTTCATGCCTTCTGTCAGTTGTGACACACCACCTAAAAGTTCTCCTTTCTTGCTGTTCATGGTATCAATACCATCTTTTAGAGCTTTTGTTCCATTGTCAGCCTGCTCCAGACCACTGACAAAAGTGTCTGCCGAACTGTCCATGGTTTCAATACCGTCCCTGAGAGCCTGGCTTCCCTCTACCAATGCTTTGGAAGAATCTGTCAGTGTCTCCATTTTTTTCCTTTAAATCCTCTGTACTGTCAACATCTGCCAAATCCAAATCCTCCAGGATACCCGTGGTAGCCACTGTAGCAGTCATAGCCAGTGAAAAATCTTTTACATCTGCGGTAAGTTCTGCATAATCCGGAATCTCAAGATCCTGCAATTCCTCCACTTCCTGTAAATGTAAACTGTCCGCCAATCCCGGAAATCCCAGGCCGACTGCAATCTCATTGTTTCCATCTGAAACAATCTGTCCGTTGGTAATTTCCACATTGGTAAACGTATCTGCCGGAAGAATCATAGCAGTCATCATCATAAAAGGCGTACACACCTCTTCCTGTTTCCCCTGAACATCCACTGTCTCTTTTGTCTTATTTTCATAATCAATTCTGATTTTCAGTTTTCCGCTTTTTCCCGCCAGCTCATTAGGGCTGATTTCTTTTCCGTCCAGATAATAGGTCAGCTTCACAGAAACCGGAAGTTCTTCCTTTGACTTTCCCTGATAATAAATATCCTCACCGCCGGCATTCCACACAAGAGTTCCATCCCCCTTCTGCTGAAAGGTTTCATCTCCCTTTACATTGGTAATCTCAGACAGATTGCTCTTATCTGTTAATTCCTGCTCATTCCCCTGGTTTTTCAGCCAGTTACTTACAATGACCTCCTGGGAATTTCCTTTTTCATCTGCATTTACGTAAACTGTCTGTTCCTTTGCCGGAACTGCTGCCCAGACAGAAGACGTAGGCAAAATCACTGCCATCATAGCTGCCATTCCTGCCAAAAGTGCCTGAACCTGTTTTTTCTTCATCTAAAAGACCTCCTATTTTCTCCGAATACCCGGTTTAAAGTTTTTACTTGTTCTGCAAATCAATCCATCCAGCAGCCAAAACATAGCCGGAAGGAACAAAAGAACTGCACACATACTAATCAACGCGCCTCTTGCCATAAGCAGGCAAAGAGAACTAATCATATCAATCTTAGAATACATTCCAACCCCAAAGGTGGCTGC
>ENA-OPYU01000809-OPYU01000809.1-human-gut-metagenome-genome-assembly--contig:-NODE-809-length-11807-cov-4.229538_pt1 | contig 11807 bp, 12 predicted proteins | sample MGYA00242637_ERZ504482 | MGnify/ENA primary metagenome ERZ504482 (study PRJEB26092, sample SAMD00036237) | human gut metagenome | host: Homo sapiens | study: EMG produced TPA metagenomics assembly of...
ATTTGCACCTGGTGTGATTCAGCAAAGTCTGACACACCCAGTTAAAGACAATATTAAATTTAGATTCAAAATGGAGGAAAGACACATGGCTCGTATTGCAGGTGTAGACTTACCAAGAGACAAACGTGTAGAAATCGGACTTACTTATATTTACGGAATCGGAAAAACATCCGCTATCCGTATCCTTGCAGATGCAGGAGTAGATCCAGATACACGTGTTAGAGATTTGACACAGGACGACGTTAAGAAAATCAGTGAAGTGATCGATGAGACTCAGGTTGTAGAAGGTGATCTCAGAAGAGAAATCCAGTTAAACATCAAGAGACTTAAAGAAATCGGATGCTACCGTGGAATCCGTCACAGAAAAGGACTTCCGGTACGTGGTCAGAAAACAAAGACTAATGCAAGAACATGCAAAGGTCCTAAGAGAACTGTAGCAAACAAGGAAAAAATAATATAAAGTAATATCCCCGCCAAGTGGGGAATACAAGAATTCAAGAAAGTAGGTTAGTTTAAATGGCTAAGAAAGTTACGAAAAAAAGTGACAAAGAAACGTGTCAAGAAAAACGTTGAACGAGGACAAGCACATATCCAGTCATCTTTTAATAATACAATCGTAACATTAACAGATACACAGGGAAATGCACTTTCATGGGCAAGTGCAGGCGGTCTGGGATTTAGAGGTTCAAGAAAATCTACTCCATATGCAGCTCAGATGGCAGCTGAAACAGCAGCAAAGGCAGCATTAGTACATGGTCTGAAAACAGTTGATGTTTTCGTAAAGGGTCCAGGATCAGGAAGAGAAGCTGCAATCCGTGCATTACAGGCTTGCGGTATTGATGTAGTAAGTATCAAAGACGTAACACCGGTACCACACAACGGATGCCGCCCACCAAAACGCAGAAGAGTCTAATTTCGGACTTGGCGGCAGTTTTTTGCTGCAGGTGAGCTAACAGAGAATTTGAGCAATGAGCATAGCGGATTACTGCAGTTCCGCTGATTTTTAAGGAGGATAAACATGGCAGTTAATAGAGTTCCAGTTCTTAAAAGATGCCGTTCATTAGGTATGGACCCAATCTATTTAGGAATCAACAAAAAATCTAACAGACAGTTAAAAAGAGCTAATAGAAAAATGAGCGAGTACGGTCTCCAGTTACGTGAGAAACAGAAAGCAAAATTCATCTATGGTGTATTAGAGAAACCTTTCAGAAACTACTATGCAAAAGCAAAACAGATGGAAGGTATGACAGGTGAAAACCTGATGATTCTTCTGGAATCCAGACTGGACAATGTAATGTTCCGTATGGGATTCGCAAGAACAAGAAAAGAAGCTAGACAGATCGTTGACCACAAACACGTTTTAGTAAACGGAAAACAGGTAAACATTCCATCTTACCTTGTAAAAGCTGGTGACGTGATTGAAATCAAAGAAAAACACAAAGACTGCCAGAGATACAAAGATATTCTGGAAGTAACAGGTGGAAACATGATTCCTGACTGGCTGGAAGTTGATGCTGAGAACCTGAAAGGTACAGTAAAAGAGCTTCCTTCAAGAGAAGCAATCGATGTTCCTGTAGATGAGATGTTAATCGTCGAGTTATATTCTAAATAATCTCTCAGTGAGTAGCAGAAGTTTTAGAATCCGGAGATTTAACATTGTACCCCCTCAACATATATTAACCCATAAGGAGGGTCTGTGTAGTGTTTGATTTTAATAAGCCGAATATTGAAATTACAGAAATTTCAGAAGATAAAAAATATGGAAAATTTGTAGTGGAACCTCTGGAGAGAGGATACGGAATCACATTGGGTAACTCCCTGAGAAGAATCATGCTTTCTTCTCTTCCGGGAGCAGCCATCAGTTCTGTAAAGATTGACGGAGTTCTGCACGAATTCAGTTCCATCCCAGGTGTAAAAGAAGATGTAACAGAGATTATCATGAACTTAAAGTCCCTGGCAATCAAAAATACATCAGAATCAGACGAAGTAAAGACTGCATATATCGAGTTTGAAGGAGAAGGTATTGTAACAGGTGCTGATATCCAGACAGATTCTGATATTGAGATTATGAATCCGGAGCAGGTTATCGCTACATTGAGCGGCGGTAAAGACAGCAAATTGTATATGGAACTTACCATTACAAAAGGCAGAGGATACGTAAGCGCAGACAAGAACAAGAGTGAGGATATGCCGATTGGTGTGATTCCGATCGATTCAATCTATACACCGGTTGAACGTGTCAATATGACCGTTCAGAATACTCGTGTCGGACAGGTTACAGATTATGACAAACTGACATTAGACGTATGGACAAAGGGAACACTGCTTCCGGATGAGGCAGTCAGCCTTGCAGCAAAAGTTCTCAGTGAACATCTGAAATTATTCATTGACCTTTCTGAAGTTGCTCAGTCAGCTGAAGTCATGATTGAAAAAGAGGATGACGAGAAAGAGAAAGTTCTGGAGATGAGCATTGATGAATTAGAGCTTTCTGTACGTTCATACAACTGTCTGAAGAGAGCCGGCATCAACACAGTAGAAGAACTTACAAACAAGACACCGGAAGACATGATGAAGGTGCGTAACCTTGGACGTAAGTCTCTGGAAGAAGTGCTGGCAAAATTAAAGAATTAAACCTTGAGTTAAATCAGGGAGAGGAATAAAGAAAATTATCCCGTCAGTAAGCCCGAAGAGCGTGGCGGGAGCATTTGATTTATAAGCCCGAAGATGCAAAACCAAATGTTTATTTAATGGAGGACCATAAAAATGGCAAAATATAGAAAACTCGGCAGAACATCCAGCCAGAGAAAAGCTTTGATCAGAAACCAGGTAACAGCATTACTGAACAATGGTAAAATTGTTACTACAGAAGCAAAAGCAAAAGAGATCCGTAAAGAAGTTGAAAAACTGATCGCTTTAGCTGTAAAAGAAAAAGATAACTTCGAAGAAGTAACTGTAAAAGCTAAAGTTGCTAAAAAATGACGACAAAGGCAGAAGAGTGAAAGAAGTTGTTGACGGTAAAAAATGTAACTGTTTACGAAGAAGTTGAAAAGACAATCAAAAAATGATATGCCAAGCAGACTTCACGCAAGAAGACAGATGCTGAAAGTTCTTTACACAGCAACAGAAGACTCCAAAGAACAACATCAAGAGAAATATGAAAAAATGTTGATTTAGTGGATAAATTATTCACAGAAATCGCTCCAAAATATGCAGACCGCAACGGTGGTTACACAAGAATCGTTAAGATTGGCCAGCGTAAAGGTGATGCAGCTATGGAAGTACTGATCGAGTTAGTTTAATCAGTAATCAAAATAGCAAAAGAGAAGCACTTGAAGATCAGAGATGGTTTTCGAGTGCTTTTTTGATTCATCTAAAATTAAAAAAAATTTAATGATTTTTGCAACACATTTGTAATCTTTTTCGTCTAATATATAGGTGATACTGTATCACGGTATTATTACATAAGAGAATGTAAAAGGGGAACATTTAGGATGGGAAAAGCGAAAAAACAAAGGCAGTAAAAAGAAGAAAAGTGGGAAAAGACGGTAAAGTAAAGGCTTTGTGGATCACAGGAGGGGTTCTTGCAGTGATCTGTTTGATCTATGTTGCAATCTCTGTGTATTTCATGAGTCACTTTTTCCGTGAATACGAAAATTAACGGTAAAAAATCTTTTCGGGGAAAGACAGCAAGTGATGTAGAAAAGTATCTCCAGACAAATATAAAAGATTATAAGCTTACAATTTTGGAAAATGAAGGAAGACAGGATGTGATCAGCGGAAGCGAGATTGGACTGGAATACAGAGCGGGGACAGAAACAGGAAAAATTGTTGAAGGATCAGAATGGATTCGCCTGGCCGAAAGCTTTCTTTACGGAGAATTCCAGAAAGGTTTCAGTCAATGTGTCATATAATGAGGAATCCTTGAATCAGCGGATCTCACAGCTTTCATGTCTGCAGACAGAGCAGACACCGGCAGAGAATGCAAAGCCGGAATTTGATGGAAACCAGTATGTCATCAAACCGGAAGTGTATGGAAATGCCGTGGATAAAGAACGTCTTACAGAGCAGGTAAAAGTTCATATCACAGAGTTTCAGCCACAGTTGGATATGGTGGAAACCAAGTGCTATGCGAAACCAAAATATGTAGAGGATTCCAAGGAAGTACAGGAAGCCTGTGATGCAATGAATAAATATGTAAATGCAAGTATCACATATCCGATGAATGAACCAGTCGTAGTAGATAAAGCGCTGATCTCACAGTGGCTACAGGTAGACGGAGAAATGAAGGTTTCTCTCAATACAGAGGCGATGAAGCAGTGGTTTACTGCCTTTGGAGATAAGTATGATACACAGGGAACGACCAGAACCTTTACAACGCCGGCCGGAAAGAGCGCAACTGTGACGGGCGGGACTTATGGATGGTCGATTGATGAGGATACAGAGCTTGTGAATCTGCAGAACAGCATTTTAAACGGGGAAGTAGTCACAAGGGAGCCTGCATATTATGCGGGCGGTACTGCCGCAGCACATTCCGGGCAGGACTGGGGAAATACGTATGCAGAAGTGGATATGAGTGCACAGCATATGTGGTATGTTCAGAATGGACAGGTGGTGCTGGAGACGGATGTTGTGACAGGAGAGCCGATTCCGTCCAGGATTACACCGGAAGGAGTGTATTCCCTGATGTGGAAGCAGCCAAATTCTGTTCTGGTCGGAGATATTAATCCAGATACCGGAGAACCGGCATACAGAACAAAGGTAAAATACTGGATGCAGGTGACGTCAAGCGGAGTCGGTTTTCATGATGCGACCTGGCAGACTGCATTTGGCGGGACATTGTATCAGATTCCGGGAACAGGGTCTCATGGCTGTATCAATATGCCGTTAGATCAGGCGGGGGCGCTCTTCAATATGATCGAACCAGGGACACCGGTAATCTTCCATTGGTGATAAAAAAAGTTAATTTTTTTCGTGCAAATGTACCAATTGATGTTAAAAAGATAACGTTAATATTTGTCAAAAGCTATATTGACAATTATTTAACAAGAAAGTATACTAATACCTGTAATTAAGAAACCAAGTCAATTACAGGAGGATTATTGAAATGGCGAGAAAAAGAAGAGATGGGAGTACCTGCAATCGTAGACAGCGTAGAAACACTGGAAGCGAAGATGAAAGCAATGCGCGAAGCTCAGAAAGAATTTGCAAAATTCTCTCAGGAGCAGGTTGATAAGATTTTCTATGAAGCAGCAATGGCAGCTAACAAGATGCGTATCCCGCTTGCTAAAATGGCAGTAGAAGAGACACAGAGAGGTGTCCTTGAGATAAAATCATTAAAAATCATTATGCAGCAGAGTATATCTACAATGCATATAAAGATACAAAAAACTTGTGGAGTGATCGAAGAAGACACTGCATACGGAATCAAGAAAGTAGCTGAGCCGATCGGACTTGTTGCAGCAGTTATTCCGACAACAAACCCGACATCTACAGCAATCTTTAAAACATTGATCTGTTTAAAGACAAGAAATGCAATTATCATCAGTCCACACCCAAGTGCAAAAGCATGTACGATCGAAGCTGCAAAGGTAGTATTGGATGCAGCCGTAAAAGCCGGAGCACCGGAAGGAATCATCGGATGGATCGATGTTCCATCTCTGGAACTGACAAATCAGGTTATGAGAGATTCTGACATCATCCTGGCTACAGGTGGTCCTGGAATGGTGAAGGCTGCATATTCTTCAGGAAAACCAGCACTTGGTGTTGGACCTGGAAATACACCTGTTATCATTGATGATACAGCAGATATCAAGATGGCAGTAAACTCTATCATCCATTCTAAAACATTTGACAATGGTATGATCTGTGCTTCTGAGCAGTCAGTTACTGTTCTGGATAGCATTTATGAAGAAGTGAAGAAAGAATTCCAGTATCGTGGATGCTACTTCCTGAAAAAAGGCGCTGAGCTTGATAAGGTTCGTAAGACAATTATCATCAATGGTGCATTAAACAGCAAGATTCCTGGAAAATCTGCATATGAGATTGCAAAAATGGCAGGTGTAGATGTTCCTGAGAATACAAAAATCCTGATCGGTGAAGTAGAGTCTGTAGATATTTCAGAAGAATTTGCTCACGAAAAATTATCTCCTGTACTTGCTATGTATAAAGCAAAAACATTTGACGAAGCACTTGCAAAAGCAGAACAGCTTGTAGCAGACGGTGGATATGGACATACATCTGCTCTGTACGTTCATCCGGCACAGACAGAAAAGATTGAAAAACACTATGCAGCAATGAAGACATGCCGTGTTCTGATCAACACTCCTGCAGCTCAGGGTGGTATCGGAGATCTTTACAACTTCAAACTGGCTCCATCTCTTACACTGGGATGTGGTTCATGGGGCGGAAACTCCGTATCAGAAAACGTTGGAGTAAAACACCTGATTAACGTGAAGACAGTTGCAGAGAGGAGAGAGAACATGCTCTGGTTCAGAACACCTGAAAAAGTATACTTCAAGAAAGGCAGCATGCCGGTTGCACTGGATGAACTTGGAACAATCATGCACAAGAAAAAAGCATTCATCGTAACAGACTCATTCCTGTACAAAAACGGATATGTAAAAGGAATCGAAGAGAAACTGGATGCTATGGGAATCCAGCACACATGCTTCTATGAAGTAGCTCCGGACCCGACACTGCAGTGTGCACAGAAAGGTGCAGACATGATGCGTTCTTTCGAGCCTGATACAATTATTGCTCTTGGTGGTGGATCTGCAATGGACGCTGCTAAGATTATGTGGGTAATGTACGAATATCCGGATGCAAACTTTGAAGATATGGCTATGGACTTCATGGATATCCGTAAGAGAGTATACACATTCCCTGAGATGGGTAAAAAAGCATACTTCGTAGCAATCCCGACATCTTCAGGAACAGGTTCTGAGGTAACACCATTTGCGATCATTACAGACGCAGAGACAGGTGTAAAATGGCCGCTGGCTGATTACCAGTTACTTCCGAACATGGCAATCGTTGATGTTGACAACATGATGACACAGCCAAAAGGACTGACAAGTGCATCAGGTATCGACGTTATGACACATGCGATCGAAGCATTTGTATCTATCATGGCTACAGACTACACAGATGGTCTTGCTATGAAAGCAGTGAAGATGGTATTTGAAAACCTTCCATCTGCATATGAGAACGGAGCAAATGATCCGAAAGCACGTGAAGAGATGGCAAACGCTTCTTGTATGGCTGGTATGGCATTCGCAAATGCATTCCTTGGATTGAACCACTCTATGGCTCATAAACTGGGAGCATTCCACCATCTGCCACACGGTGTTGCAAACGCAGTACTTCTGACAGAAGTTATGAGATACAATGCATCTGAGGTTCCAACTAAGATGGGAACATTCTCTCAGTATCAGTATCCACATGCACTTGCAAGATACGCTGAGTTAGGACGTTTTGCAGGATGCACAGGAAAAGATGACAAAGAAGTATTTGAGAACTTCCTTGCAAAACTGGAAGTATTAAAAGAACAGATCGGAATCAAGAAATCCATCAAAGAGTATGGTATCGATGAGAAATACTTCCTTGACACACTGGATGACATGGTAGAGCAGGCATTCAATGACCAGTGTACAGGAGCAAACCCAAGATACCCACTGATGAAAGAGATCAAAGAACTTTACCTGAAATGCTACTATGGAAAATAATTTCCGGTAAGGAAAATAAGAGAGAAGGACATTCCAAACGCCAGAAATGACGGGAGGAGTGTCCTCTTTTTTGTGAAAATATAAAAGAAGAAAATCGTTAAAAAAATGTTAAGAAATTAACAATTATATTCAGTAAAAAAAGTATCGTGAAAAATTGCACAAAGTTAACTTTAGGGCTTACATTTCAAAAAGCAGGAGCTATAATAAGGTCAGTAAAAGAAAAACAGATACCACACCGGAAGGATTTGCCGGGCGGGATAGAATGTATGACAGGAGGCAAATTTTTATGAAACTGGAAGGAAAAAAACTTAATCGTAAAACGTTCTTACAAAGAAGTGTACAAATGTGAAGAAGGAATTGTAAAAGTATTTGCAAAAGAGCATCCGAAGTCAGACGTACTGAATGAGGCTTTAAATACGGCCCGTGTTGAAGAAGCAGGACTGGATATCCCGAGTGTAAAAGAAGTGACACAGATCGATGGAAAATGGGCTCTGGTGATCGAGTACAAAGATGGTAAGACAATGGAAGAGATGATGAAGGTCGATCCTACAAATCTGGAAAAATATATGAATGATTTTGTGGATCTGCAGCTGAGTGTTACAAGTAAAAAGGCACCTCTTTTAAACAAGATGAAAGATAAATTTGCCCGTCAGATCAATGGATTAAAAGTCCTGGATGCGACGACAAGATATGAACTGATGACACGACTGGAAAGTATGCCGAAGCATGACAAGATCTGTCACGGAGATTTTAATCCGAGCAACGTGATCGTTGGAAAGAACGGTAAGATGACTGTGATTGACTGGGCTCATGTGACACAGGGAAATGCAAGTGCAGATGCAGCTATGACCTATCTTTTGTTTGCACTGGAAAGTCAGGAAAAAGCAGATCTGTACCTGAAGATTTTCTGTAAGAAGAGTGATACAGCAATGCAGTATGTACAGCAGTGGCTTCCGATCGTCGCAGCAGCACAGCTTTCCAAGGAAAATGCGCTTGAGAAAGATTTCCTGATGAGATGGATTGATGTTATGGATTACCAATAGAAAAGAGGCTGAAGATCGGTATTAACAAACCGATTTTCAGCCTTCTTTTTTATGTACATATAAATTTCTACCAGCTCTGGAAGAAAAGGTTCCCGCCGACATTGACTCCCGGACGATCGGTACCACCTGCATACAGGAAGAAGTAGCAGTCAATGACAGAAGAAAGTCTTGCTCCGTTGACTGCGTCCTGGGCAACCTGAAGTGCCAGGCTGGACGGACCGGAATTCAGAACAGAATCAAGTCTTCCGCTCCAGACCGGTTCAAACTGTCCGGTTGCATAGATGACACCGTGGATTGAATTCGGGAAAAGTGGACTTTCCACACGATTCATGATCACGGTCGCTACAGCCAGCATGGAATTATAATCATGTATGGCCTCGCAGTCCAATAAAGCGGCAAAGGTAGTGAGCTCATCATGGGTTGCATCAGAGCCTCCTCCCTGAATGATATCTCCGCCGGAATCCGGTGTAGTCGGAGGTGTCGGAGTCACTGTTGAGTTACCGTCACCGGATGAAGGCTTGTCCGATTCCTGCTGCTGTTCTTGCTGCTGTTGCTGCTGAAGTTCCTGCTGTCTTTTTGCTTCCAGTTCCGCAGCTTCCTGTGCTCTAAGTGCTGCAAGCTGTGCCTGAAATGTAGCCAGATCAGTAGAAGTAGCAGCGGCTTTCGCTTCGAGATCAGACTGCTTCTTGTCCAGACTTGTCTGGAGTGAGACCAGAGAATCCTGCTGTGCCTGAAGAGTCTTTTCCTCTTCTGCGATCTGATTTTTTCGTCTCCTGCAGTTCAGTGAGCATCTTGCGGTCATAGTCGCTGATGTTCTGGATAAAATCTGCTTTGTTCAGAAAGTCGGTCATATCCTCTGCAGAAAAGAGCATTTCCAGAAGTGATGCGCTTCCGGTCTCGTACATATACTTAATACGTGTCTTCATGTCATTATACTGTTGAGCTTCTTTTGCCTGTGTGTCGGCTAAGGAATCTTTTGTCCTTTGAATCTCGCCATTCGTAATCTCAACCTGCATCTCAGTCGTAGATATCTGATCGCTGATGGCGACAAGTTCCTGATTGATACCGGCCAGCTGGCCTGCCAGATCAGAAGTTTTGCTTTCGAGGCTTTGGGTGCTTTCCTCTGCGGAAACAGGGAGAACAGAAAAAGCCATTGCGAGGGAGCAAATAAGTGCAGTACCTGTTTGCAGCCTGCGTTTTAAGCATGATTTCATAACTTTAATTCCTTTCTATAAAAAATGTCTGTTTCGCTATTATACTATAAATTGCGAAATAACGCAAATTTTGATAAAATAAGTTACAAAACTTTAAGAAAGAGGTTACTGTGAGCAGTAACAGAAAGATGAGGAGTAGGCTTCATGAAAAAGATAAAAATGATAGGACTGGATTTGGACGGGACTCTGCTCAATTCCAAAAAAAGAGGTAACTGATCATACAAAGAGTGTACTGGAGGAGGCCATCGCGCAGGGGATCATTGTGCTGGTAGCGACCGGGCGGCCGCTTACCGGTATTCCAGGACAGGTAAGAGCGATACAGGGAATGCAGTATGCGCTGACGACCAATGGGGCGAGAATCTACGATTTGATCCATGAAAAAACGATTCTTTCGCATCCGGTTCCTTATGAAAAAGGAAAGAAAGCGTTGGAAATCACAGAAAAGTATGATACATTACAAGAGGCGTACTTTGACCGGGAGGTATATGCGCAGGAAAATCAGCTACAGGAAATTTGGCGTTATCACAAGAATCCGCATATGTGGGAGTATGTAAGGTCTACCAGGACTGTAGTTCCGTCTATTGTAAAATGGTATGGCGAAGCAAAGCGCGATGCAGACAAACTGCAGCTTATGTTTGCGGATATGCAGGATATAGAGCGTGCCAGAAAAGAGCTGGAAGAGATTCCGGGGCTGGTATTGACGGGATCGCTTGGAAATAACATTGAGATTAATGCTCAGGGAATCGATAAGGGAATTGGAATGATTGAGCTTGGGCACAGACTTGGAATTGACAGAGATGAGATTATGGCATGCGGAGACGGGGACAATGATCTTGAAATGTTAAAGGCCGTGGGATTTGGAGTTGCCATGGGCAATGCAGAGGAAAGTGTAAAAGCGGTAGCAGATTATGTGACGGATACGAATGAGGAAGAAGGCGTGGCAAAAGCAGTCGAAAAGTTTGCTTTGAGATAGGAGGAGAGATATGTTAGAAGCATTAAAAGTAATCATACTGGGGATTGTGGAAGGAATTACAGAATGGCTCCCGATCAGCAGTACAGGACATTTGATCCTGGTAGAAGAATTTGTGAAGCTGAATTTCAGCCAGTCGTATCTGGATATGTTTAACGTGGTGATCCAGCTTGGTGCGATCATGGCAGTTGTTGTGATTTATTTTCACCGGCTGAATCCGTTTTCACCGAAAAAGACAGAAAAGCAGAAAAAATGACGCTGCAGCTCTGGGTGAAAGTAGTGATCGCTTCCATACCGGCAGGAGTGGTAGGAATCCTGTTTAATGATTTTATTGAAGAAAAATTTAATAATTCTTATGTAGTTGCTACGATGCTGATCGTAGTCGGTGTTCTGTTTATTGTGATCGAGAACAGACACAAAGGAAGGAAACCTCAGATCACCAAGATTTCCCAGATGGGAGTTCCGGTCCTGATCTGGATCGGAGTATTCCAGATGCTTGCTATGATTCCGGGAACTTCCCGTTCAGGAGCAACGATCGTCGGAGCACTGGCACTGGGCGTGTCAAGAACTGCAGCAGCGGATTTTACATTCTTTCTGGCGATTCCGGCAAATGGCAGGTGCCAGCCTTGTAAACTTACGTCACTTTGGATTTGACTTTACAGGGACTGAGCTTGGGCTTCTTCTGCTTGGATGTGTTGTTTCATTTGTTGTGTCCATTCTGGCGATCAAGTTTTTATTAAAATACATTCAGAATCATGATTTTAAGGCATTTGGATATTATCGTATCGTACTTGGAATTATTGTGTTCCTGTATTTCGGGATTCATGCACTGCTTGCATAAAAATGAATTATATAC
>ENA-OPYU01000810-OPYU01000810.1-human-gut-metagenome-genome-assembly--contig:-NODE-810-length-11796-cov-5.338075_pt1 | contig 11796 bp, 13 predicted proteins | sample MGYA00242637_ERZ504482 | MGnify/ENA primary metagenome ERZ504482 (study PRJEB26092, sample SAMD00036237) | human gut metagenome | host: Homo sapiens | study: EMG produced TPA metagenomics assembly of...
GTACCATATGTCCGCTTTCCTTATAGGGCACTTTCACAGGAGGTTCCGAAGGATTCAATTTGTTAATGCCAAGCATATCTCCGGTCTCATTATAGGGAATACGCTGTTCCAACGGTACATTAGCATATTTATTCCAGGTACGCATACCCGGCATCCGTACTGTGGGGACAGGAGCATTACCCTCACCACGGTCCCAATTCTGTTTTTTCCAGATAACATTGGGTATAACGCTCCCCCTCTTTCCAATACATGGCCAGACGGGAAATGATCCACTCGGGATCGGTCTGATGACGATCCACATATTTTTCCACCTTAGAGCGTATAGCCGCAAAGGCTTCCCCAGCCCAAGGCTCATTTTTCACTTTTTGCCGGACCGTCACTTTATCCGAGGGAGAAACATAGACACAAGGGTGTTGCTGCGCCTGAACAGCCAACATACATCCCATCCAAAAAATAAAGATTACTAAAAATATTTTTCATACTCATTTATTGATTTACTATCTTGGTTACCGTTTCAGACAGGACAGGACTGCCATAGAAAGAAGAAAAGCCGTCCTTTTTTATTGGCTTCTCCTTGTACGTGGGCTATAAAGAAACCATACACGCCATCACGTTTGTTTATCCACGGGTAAGCACCGGCCCATCCGGGAGAACTGATCTGATAAGCTTCCCCTGTAGCCTCATCAACCAATTCACGCCATTCACCCAGTCCGTAGATGCCTGTGTGATGTTGCCCTAACGCTTTCTCAACATACTCACCGGGAGCAACAACAGCATTCCGCACCTGATCTGCCTGCATAGTTTGAACTGTTTCCGGTTTCAGTATCTCCCTGTTCCCGGAACGTCCGTTATGATAAATCATTTTCAAAAAACGGATATAATCGTTCAGCGTAGTGCACAATCCGCCTCCCAACATAGGAGCATGCCCCCCGTCAGTATTAACCGGAGTAAAATGAGAATGAGTCATCCCCAAAGGAGCAGCGATCAGTTCCTGAAATAAAGGTTCAAACTCCTTTCCCATAGCTACTTCTGCCATACGTCCAGCTATCTGCATGGGCAGTCCTCCATATTCAAACCGGGTTCCCGGTGTGAAAACAGTATCCAAAGGCAATATTTCTGTGACAGCCGAATCCAGATGGTTATAATTGTCCACCCGGGGAGCAGGCAGGTAAGGACGTACACCAGAAGTATGAGAGAGGAGTTGACGCAAAAGGATACCGCCTTTCGCATCGCCCCTGAATTGCGGTAACCACTTCTCTACAGGATCATCCCAGCTCAAATCTGTCCGGTCCACTACCGCGCCAATTACGGCAGCAGCCACCCACTTGCCGGCAGAAGCGACATACACTTTTGTATCTCCGGTGAAAGAGCCATACGCCTTTTCAAACAGTACAGAATCATTCTTTACTACACATATTGCTCCACCCGGATAATATCCTTTGTCCATCCAACTGCTGATTATCGAATCCAAAGGTGTAAAGTCATAAGTTGCACCCTGTTTACTTTGCCGCAAGCAAGAAGTCACCATCAAGCCTACAACCAACATAAAAATAAAAACGAATCCTTTATTCATATTTCTATATCATCTGATTAGTCAAACCATATATAAATACGAACCAAAGGATTCGTTTACTCATATTACAATAAAATTTATTCTTTCTCCAGATCCCAATACACCACGTAACGCTGTCGGTGAATATTGTACAACGGTTCTATCATATCTCCTTGCGAAGTCGTAAACTTTAATTCCGTGCCGACACGCTGTACACTGCGTTCAGGATGCTCGACATCGAGTTTTAACGTGGTGCGAAGTCCCGCAGGAATATGATAATCATACGTATAATAATCATTGTATAAAGCAGGATTGGAATCGGGAGCAGGTGCCTGCATTCCATCCGTTCCCCGTTCACCGGCCAAAACAAGCGGTCCATAAATCAAAGCTCCCTTTTGAGGATTATCCGGGGTCGTTTCCACACGGAGACACATAGGATAATCAGCCGTAATACGGTCACCGTCCTTCCATAGACGAGTAATGGCGATATATGAACCGGGCTTCTGTTTCACCGCTATCTTTTTGCCATTCACAAACACTTTCACTCCCTTGCTCCATGAAGGATAACGAAGATAAACCGTAGTCTCTACAGGATTTTGGGCTTCTATGGTCAGAACAGTGGTCTCCTCTGCCGGAAAATCCGTTTCCTGCCGGAGAGTCAATCCTTTCTCGCGCCAATTAACCACCGAGGGGATAAAAAGATTCACATAAATGCCTTTGTCATTGTGATAATAAATAGCTTCTCCATATTTAGCATGGTTCTCAAAACCACTTCCCACACAACACCAGAAAGAATTTTCCTTGGTACTGTACACTTTATGTGAACCTGAAAGCAACGGTAAAAAGTAAGTCACCATGCCTGTATGAGGATCTTGTTGTCCCAAAATATGGTTATAAAGAGCCCGTTCATAATAATCCGCAACGGCAGCATCGGCTGTCCAACAGAACAGATGACTGGAAAGTTTCAGCATATTATAAGTACAACAGGTTTCCCCGGTATAGCCTGATATATGCTTGGAGAAGTGGTCCGGATCAAAATAATGTTCCTTGTCACTACTGCATCCGGGAGCAAATGTGTGACGGTCTATCATAGTATGCCAAAAGAAACCGGACAACTTTCTGCTGTCCTCATCTTCCGTCAGTTCATAATTACGAGCTTCAGCCAACACTTTCGGGATGAACGTGTTGGTATGTTTAGTCCCTAAATCATCACGCAGCTCCTTTAACGGATCAATCACCTCATTATGATAAAAAAATCGTGCCAGCCACCGATAACGCTCATCTCCGGTTATCGCATACAAATTATAGAAAGACTCATTAATTCCTCCGAATTCATTCCGTATCATTTTTCGGCGTGTAACCTCATCCAGCGGTTTGAGTTTATGATAGGCCCAATCGGCCATGCGGGTAACAATCTCTAAAGCTTTCTGATTGTCACTGTAAAGATACTGATCTATCAATCCAGAAAAAAGCTTATGAAGAGTGTACCACGGCGCCCATACACTGGTGCCACGGATGTTACGATTAATCAATTCTTCAGGATAAGCACTCAAATAACCATTACCCAACGCGTTTTGTACTTCAGCCAGACCACTTACCAAACTGTCTCCTTTGTGTTTGAACAGTTCACTGCCTGTCGCCGCATACATCAGGCCGTAGGCAGAAAGCAAGTGCCCTGTGGTGTGTCCACGCAATTCACAGTCCAAGGATTCCCATCCACCTAATTTCTTTACTGTCATGTAACCACCTTCCCGACCGGCAAACACACCCGCATTAGTACGGAAACTATGTAACAGCCTGTCCACCTCTATAGAAGCCATCCACATAGAATCACGCATCATATTTTCACGAAAACGACTCGGCAGCAAACGGACATCCTTCAAATCAAAGCTCTTGACTTGCATCGGAGCTATGGTTTCTTTTTTCAATTTTCCGGAATGCTGGCCGGGATAAACTGATTGGCCAGACAAACCACCTGAAACAACTAGCGACATAACCGCTATAAATACTTTCCTCTTCATATCATTGTATTTTTTCATTCACTATCCGATTATTGGAATCTCTATTTTATAATACGAAAAAAGGAAGAGAGCACTCAAAATACCTCTTCCTTTTTCAGCAGCCCAACCACTTTTATTCCAAGTCATTTAAAATTCTTCCAATGCTTCATTAAATGCTTCCGGTTGCTCCATATTCATCATGCTGTCATAGTTGTAGGCTTACCGTTCACTACATTGTAAGTGAACTTGTTCCAGCAAGAGAAAGTGCGCTATTACTCTCCTGCACACCTGGTAGTTGGTTATAGCCTCGTATATATTGTTTACAGCCTGTTTCTCCGAAAGTGCTGAAAGGTTATAACCAAGCCGCCCGTCTTCTACTTTAACCAATGATCTTTTTCCCTTTATTACCACTTCTTCCAGATTATAGTCTTTCGGCTCCAGTGTGATGATACCGGCATCACGCGCCTGGTCCTTTACCTGCCTGGTCTGATAAAGCAAATGTTGTACGATGAACTGATAACTCTCCTGCTCCGGTTCAAGCATGAAAGTTCCGTCGACTGCAGATATGGCTGCACCCAAATAGGTTGAATCCGGAAGCTACATGATGATGGTCGCACCTTCTACCAGCTACCGGTTGGCATCTACTATTTTTCCTGTTGTCTGACTGAAAGCAGATGTTGAAAACCCTGTACAAATCAAGAAACCTATTATAATTCTTTTATATTCTATAAATAAACGTGTTTATTCATTGATAAATCTTTCTACATCTTTCAATACAGTTCTTAGAATATTATTGATATTTTCAATACCCAAAACCACTCCCAATTTTTTTTGTATAATATTATACTGATAGTTTGCTTGGGAACCAATCGCAATATCTTTTCCTATGTCATAGGAAAATCCTGCTCCCCAAGAATAGGGGGTAGGATTTATCGGAAGTATAGGACTATGAGATTTATCCAAGGCATAGCTGCCAGATATATTGAAATGTAATTTCCTGTCCAATGGAAAAGTAAGTTTCGTATTTCGTTGTAAATATATTAAAGGATTATCCACATCTATTCGACCGTCAATTGTAAAACTTGTTATGTTTGAGATATTCATTGTTTAAATTGCAAAAAATTTTACTGAAGTAGGTTTGTTGAAGATATGGCCCATATTTATGGATTGATATTTCGATATATCAAAATCGTAAGTCTTGACATCCAGTATAAAATCATTCCAAGAACCATAACTCTCCCTTATTGGTTCACCGATAGAGCTTTTTTCCAATTCCCTTTTAAAATCACTGTTTATGCTAATAGGGGTTTCACTATTCAATATTTTAGACAGTTTAACTGAATCTTCCTTTGTCCATATATCTTGTGCACAGAGGATGTCCGCAATAAAAGAAAGAACAATGATACTATAATTTTTCGAAAAAATGCATTTAAACGGACAATAGCAGTGAATTACCTTCATGTCATAAGGTAAATCCGTTGTTCTTTTATTTTGGAATGTTCTTACTATCATACGTTTTATTTATTTGTTAAAAATACAGCTTATATCGTAGATTGGGAACAAGTGATGCACTATGTTTCTTTTCCACCTGATTTGTTAATATATTATATTGATAATATGTATTCTTAAAACCATTCAAATTTAGTAACTGAACAGAGAACTCATGTGACACTTTTTTCTTGTTTATTCTATAAATTATCGATAAATCTGAAATAAAAGAAGGAATCTGTTGAAGAGAATATGCCTTTGTCTCATCAACCTTGATAAGATGATTCTTTTCGGATTCAACATAATCAATAGGCGAGTATCGCTCTCCTCCTTGATAGGTCAATTTCACATTAACACCTAATATCTTGTTTCCTTTTTTGCCTAAAGTCCACTCTTTCCCGGCAAGAGCTTTAATAACAAAATCTCTGTCCATACGGCTGTTTCTCCAAATATTATCTCCTCCCATATACTTTGATTTGAATAAGGAGCCATTTATCATCCAATACCAACCGTTTTTCAGGTAATGTTCCAATGATATATCAATACCATAGTTTTTTTCCCTTTTTCCTGTACTAACTAATTGCTTGTCAAGAATAAAAGCATTAAAATTAATAATGGAAAAAGAAGAGTTCTCTTCTACTGGAATATTATATAAATATTGAAAATAAGGCTCAATTCTTAAATTCAGATTGTTTGTTATCATCCAGTCATATGTCAGATTTAGTTGGTGCGTTTTACCCATACCTAACCGAGTATTGTCTATATCTTTTTGATTGGGAACATGAGTATAATAACACTCAATCCTCTCTCTTCTGCTAGAAAGTCCATATCCGAATGACAGATATTGTTTTGGATGAAAGTTCCATTTAAAACTTAGACGCGGTTCAATAGTCCATGTTTTATTTAAATCAAAATACTGAGTACCTACACCTACATTCATTTTCAGTTTATTTGTTAACTGAAAAAGGGAATTTGAATATATGTATAATACATTATTCTGTCCTTTCCCATAAGCATAGCGTTCCATTGGATAGAATAATCCGACATTGGGGCTTGTATTAAAATTCAAATTATAGAATATTCCTGTATAACTTATTCCAGTTCGATTCGTATGGAAAGCGTTGAAACGTTTATTGACAAATGTATTGATTTGAAGATTGGTTTCATGCTTTGTAGCAAATGCGACAGGTATTCTGTTTAATCCATTATCATAAATATGATTCTCAGCTTTGATTCCTGAATAGGTTATACCTACATTGCTTCTCAGATATGTATTGTCATTCCAAGATAGAATATGTGCCATTCCGATTACACCCTTTTGGAAGTTTGCTTTCTGTTCTTGTCTTTCTATGGATGTTTCCCATTGTTTAGGATCATCTTCCGGTCTTTGAATTATTTTATCCAAGAGTCCGATACCCCAGAATGTGAAAGTTCCCATCTTTTTTCGTTGGCAAATTTATCTTAAAAGCCAAATCCTGATAATTAAGCCCCTCGTCCGAACCACTAATCTTATCTGCCAAACCAGAATATGAATAACGGTAATTGAAGAGATACGAACTTCCGTTTTTCTTGCTTATTGGCCCTTCTGATGACAAATCAAGTCCCCAAATACCTAATTGAACGGAATGTGCAAAGTCTGTAGTATTGCCATTTCGCATTTTCATATCAAAAAGTTCCGGATAGCGAATTAGAATATTCTGCTGGATAAGCACCGTAATAGAAATCCGAATTTGCCATTGTCTGTAAACTTAATCCGGTCAATATACCTCCACCTAAACCTGACATATCCGCATAATGCGACAAATTAGGTGTTTCAATACCTTCCATTCTCCATTGGGCAAATTGTGGAGAATTTCCTCTTATCTCCATAGCATTTGAGTTTACGCTACCAGATGCAATGCCGGTAAATGAAGACGCCAACCTTGTAGGGTCATCAAAGTTACCTGCAAATCTGTTTGTTTCTTCAATACTCAAAACCCTCCCTCCAGTAAGTGACATTACATTCTGAGGATAATTTCTTGGAGTTGATGCAATGATGGTCACTTCATCAAGATTCTCTGAACTTTCCTCTAAAAACAACTCCAAATTGCTTGTTTTCGCTGACGAAACTATACTATAATCTGATAATACAGAAGTATATCCAAGCATACTTGCTTTTATAAGATAACGTCCTACTTTGAGATTAGGGAACTTAAAAATTCCACAGCTGTCAGTAGAAGTGCCATCTATTTGATTATTGTTAGCATCCAACAATATGACATTGGCATATTCTAAAGGTGTTAAAGACAACTTGTTCTTAACTGACCCTCTTATACCTCCTTCTGAATGTATATATTCCTTTTAATTATAATCTATCCCTTGTTGTATAAAGGTTAATCCGTATTTTTTTCAATACGTTTTTTAAGAATAACCCCCAAGAGGGCATTTTTGTAATCAACACTAATCTTTTTCTCTTTTTTTACATCCGATTCCTTGTAGGCAATTTTACAATCGGTCTTTTCTTTTAGCATTTCTATAAATTCGACTAAATTATAAGCCCCTTTTATCGTATAGGTTCTACCATTATATTCTTGAGAATTTATAGGATATTCAATAACAAATCCTAACAAAAACATCAAAGCAAGTACTCTTGTCTTCATCGTGATTCTGATTTTACATAAATAATTATCTGTCCTGCATTCCCCTTTTCCCATGATAAGTTGTCATCCAATAAACACAATGTTTCCATGACTTCCTGAATTGATGTAGTCGTTTCAAAATCAAAAGTATACCTTTCACTTGAATAGCCGCTTAACTTTATTGAGATCTTAAACCTCTGTTCTAAAGTATTCTTTATGTCTTCCAATGTTGCATTTTTGAATGACAAACCGACTTGTTCTCGGGTAGAGATATGTATCTGGTGTGTCAACTTATTGTAAGAAAAAAACTCACCGGGTTTTAATATACAGCTTGACGTTTTTTCTGGCGTAAGAACTTCAATTGATCCTGTGAGTAGGTACGCAATAGCACAAGTATCTTCTTGATAGTCTCTCACATTGAATTTGGTTCCTATAACTTTTGTTACCAGATTCGTGCTTTTTACAATAAAAGGTTTATCTGATATATGAGTAACCTCAAACCAAGCATCACCCTTCAGCTGGACTAATCTAATTGTATCAGTTAAATTTTCTGCGCAAATTATTTCGGAAGATGGTCCCAGACATATAGTAGAACTATCGGATAAGATTATTGTTTTATATTCCCCCTCACTTGTTCTTACAATCAGTGTTTTTGTAGTGTCAGAGTTGTGCAAGAACCATACTGTAGCCATAAAAGCACACAACAGGAAGGAAGCAGCAACATATCCGTACTTTTTCCAAGAAACAGTAGATGTCTTAAAACCTAAACGGATAGAAATATTCTCCCACGAATTTTGTGAACAATAGCTTTCAGAATCCGACTTTATTTCATTCCAACACTGAAACAAGGCTTTATTCTTATCTTCTGAAAATTTGTCCTCACAAAGCCATTGTTGGATTTTTGTTTCCAGATTTTGTGGATACCTGTTTTTTAAATAACGTTTTATGATTTCATGAATGTAGTCCATAATTCTCTTTTTTTCAATGTACAAGAATCAATGGATATACTCACATCTACAAGATACGTTTTTAACTTATTATAACGTATAAAGCAGAAAAATAATATAAGTCAATATAGATTGCTTGATTTCCTTCAAAGCTAAACTTAATTGATTTTCAACACTTCTTTTTGATATTCCCAGCATATTGGCAATTTCATTATTGCTTAGACCTTCTTCTCGGCTCATCCGATAAATAAGCTGCCGTTGTTTTGGCATTTCTGAAACAACCATTTCAATTAACAAATTAATTTCTCTGGCAAATATTGAATCTTCAACATTTGATTCTGCGTATACTTTTTTCCTGCACAGTTTCAATTTGTTCATGCACATGAGCCAATTCTTTCTTCAAATAGTTAATGGCTGCATTACGGGATGCAACGAAAATATAATTCTGGAGATTTTGGGATAAATTTAACCTCTTTCTGCCAAGCCATAAATCAACAAACACATCCTGTGCCAAATCATTGGCTATATCTTCTTTTTTTATCATTCCAACAATAAAACTACAACTCTTGAATAATATTGTTCATAGAGTTGTTTAAATGCGTACTCATTATCTTGCTGGAGTTGAAGTATTATATTATCTATTGATATAGTCATATTAGCTAATTATTTTTGCAAATGTATGAAAATTGCCTGCCATTTTACGAGATTTCTGACTTTATAACAATAAATTATGTGATTTTGCAATATGATTAGCTATCATGTACAAAAATTATACTTGGAATGACCTGTTGTCTTAAATGAAAACGAACGGCTGCTTTGCTTTTGGTTACAAAACAGCCGTCCACGAATTGTATCCGAACAATGCAGGACTCTATAGTTTCATACCCTTCGGTTCCGTCAGTCCCAGTCTTCTGACAATCAGATGGCCGTGTACAAAATCCTCATGCGGACTTTTCCGTGTCTGCATCGGTTGTACGGCATTAGGAATATTCTCCTCAGTCTTCTCCGGTATCAGCGGGACAGCTCCAGCTGTAGTATCTTGCGGTCCAGTGCGGCAAGCTCGGATTTCAGTCTTTTCAGCTCGTTTTCCTTCTTCCACTCCTTGCCGGCTATCGCTTCCAGTTGAGGAATTTCCTGTCCCAGCACCTCATTTTTCTTCCGGTACTGGTCAATGATGACCGGAATCTTCTCCAGCGCGTTCAGGAAGTTCGTGGTAGTGGCGTGCGTGTCCGCCATCGCCTGATGCCCGTCGTTGTAGTTGTACCTGTAATTGCCTGCAACTACGAAACGGTTGTCGGTAAACTCCAGTTCGTCCCTGATCGTCAGTCAGCTAGCTAATCACTTCGATGGGAAGCTGTACAGTTCGCCCACCCGCCTGTACTCTGAAAATGGCAGACAGGCTTGCCGACGGATATATCCCTCCGTTGGGCGGCAAGACTCTTTACCGGGAGAACGACATCCCAAAAGTGCTGGAAAACCATTCCTTCTTCATCACATCCACTCCTTTCTTTTCCAGTGCTGCGATTTCTTCATCCCGTTTTGCCGCTTCCTCTTTTGTCATCGGATCACTGGGTCCTTTTGATTTGCGGATATTTCCGCTGGTCAAGAAAGCGGACAACATACGGTCCGGAAAACATCCCAGCATATCCGCACCAACAAATCCCCCCAAAGACAAACCTACAATATGCGCTTTCCGTATATGCAAAGCATCCATCAAAGCAACCAGATCTTCTGCATGGGTAAATTGGAAATCTTCCGTTTGTTTGGATGAAATGCCATATCCGCGCAAATCATATCGTATAGCTCGATAATGCTTTGCAAACTTAAAGAAGTGTTCATTCCACATTCTACGGTCCAAAGAGTGTCCGTGAATAAAAATAAGCGGCTCTCCCGTACCTGCTTCTTCATAATACAAAGAACCTTCCGGAACCTTCACATAACCACTTTTCACCTGTACATCGCCGGTATCTTGTGAATATAATCCGGTCAAACCGGATAATACTAATAAACAAATAAATGCCAGAGTCCTCATATTCCTAGATTTACATAAAAGATACTATTTGACTTCAATTCTTTCAATATATTCATTGGTTATAAAACCATTTAAATCTTTCATTTTCTTCCCATTAACCACAACGTTCTCAAAAGTCACATCCCGTACCATCCGGTCTTTGTCCAATCCTTTTATCAGTGACGGGTTCTCTCCCACCCCGTTATAAGTAATATTACGGAAAGTCACTCCATCAATGCTTTGTCCGGGTTGTTTGTCATACTTCCCGTTAAAACGGACATTGATATGAAACAGCCTCCCCTCTTGAATACTTTCCACACGAATATCCTCAAACAATATATTTTTCACCCTGTTCCTGTCGCCTGCATCTATAGCCATACATCCCTGATAAGGCACATCATCTTCATCATGTTCCAAAATATCAATATTGCGGAAAACCAGATTCTCAATAATCTCTCCTGTCGGAGAATTCGGATCACCATGACCACCTACATTGATAGGATGAGCAATATCCGCCCAAAGAATGGAATTCTGTACAGTGATATTGTCCGAACCGCCCCACCAGTTCCAACGATGATTATATAAAGCAATGCAGTCATCACTATTACGCATAAACACATTGTCTATCAATACATCGTGACAGCACATCATGTCGATGCCATCGCTCCAACCTTTACAACTGAATGATTTCAGGTTCTTGATTGTCACCCCCTCAGCACCTCCGCCAAATACGGTATAATGATCAGGATTGACCACTGTTATGCCATCTATCACTATATTTTTAGAATCAGTGATTTCAATACCACGAACAGGATGGTCCAAAATGCCACGCCCAATGATCCGTACATTCTCCACTTTATCCAGCAGCAACTTCGCTTTCACAACAGCTCCCGGTGCCAGATAAACCGTCGTATTGCCTGGTATTCTTATCTGATTGTTCGGCAGATCTTTGGGACGATGCACTCCCGGCCCGAAATACATCACTCCTTTCTCTTCTTTCGAGTAAGTCTCCGTTTCCATCGGATTGGCAAAAAGATGGAGATTATGCAGGCGGTCGCCATTAAACTCCACAGACAGATACTGAGGTTTGTCCAGCGTAAACGTAATTACATTCTTATTCTGCACATACTGCACTTTCCTGGCCTGCGGACGGATATCGACCTCATGAATCATCCCATTA
>ENA-OPYU01000811-OPYU01000811.1-human-gut-metagenome-genome-assembly--contig:-NODE-811-length-11789-cov-3.222432_pt1 | contig 11789 bp, 14 predicted proteins | sample MGYA00242637_ERZ504482 | MGnify/ENA primary metagenome ERZ504482 (study PRJEB26092, sample SAMD00036237) | human gut metagenome | host: Homo sapiens | study: EMG produced TPA metagenomics assembly of...
CTTCTATACTGCTGAAAAAATTGACCTTATACGGGCCCGATGCTGAGGCTCGTTTTTTATCAGTTTATGGGCCCCTTTCAAAATATCTGGTGACCAAAACCCGATTTTTTGGCATACTTTAAAAGCTAAAAAAATCAATCTGCTTTTTTACAGTCCGACAGGCTGTGAAAGCATCTGATGCTATCCAATACTTTTTTATGGAATGGCGGCTTAAAATGCTAAATATATACAAAAATCGAAAGGAAAACTATGAGAAAATTAGCACTTAGTGACGAAATATTGCTCAGTGTTGACAAAGCAGCCCGCTACATCGGCCGGGGAAGTCAACTCTGTGATGAAAGACCTGAAAGAGGTGACCACCCGGGTCGCATTTTGCTTCCCGGATGTCTACGAGATCGGCATGTCCAACCTTGGTATGATGCTTCTTTATAATATGTTCAATAAACGCCCTGATGTCTGGTGTGAGCGAGTTTATTCCCCATGGCTTGATCTTGATAAGCTTATGAGAGAACAGAATATCCCGTTATTTGCCCTGGAGTCCCAGGATCCTGTCAGGGATTTTGATTTTCTGTGCATCACACTTGGATATGAAATGTGTTATACTAACGTACTCCAGACACTGGATCTTTCCCAGATTCCACTGAAAGCAGCTGACCGTGACGAATCATGTCCTATTGTAATCGGAGGCGGTGCGTGTGCATATAATCCAGAGCCATTAGCAGCCTTTTTTGACCTGTTTTATATTGGCGAAGGAGAAACTGTGTATGATGCGCTTTTTGATGCATACAAGGCCAATAAGGAAGCCGGAGGCAGCAGGGAGGAGTTCCTTCTGAAGGCAGCTCAGATTCCGGGAATTTATGTTCCGGCATTTTATGATGTCACATACAAAGAAGACGGTACAATTGCATCCTTTGCACCAAATCGTCCGGGAGTTCCCGAGAAAGTCCAAAAGCAGCTGATCGTAGATATGGATAAAGGATATTGCCCGATTGAAAAACCGGTTGTTCCTTTTATTAAAGCTACACAGGATCGTGTCACTTTGGAAATCCAGCGTGGATGTATCCGTGGCTGTCGTTTCTGCCAGGCTGGTATGATCTACAGACCTCTCCGTGAACGTGATGTAGAAGAACTGAAGGAATCTGCAAGAGCTATGCTGAAGAATTCCGGTCATGAGGAAATTTCCCTCAGTTCCTTAAGTTCCAGTGATTACACCCATCTGGAAGAGCTGGTAAACTTCCTGATCGACGAATTTAAATCTGCAGGTGTTAATATTTCCCTGCCGTCACTTCGTATTGATGCTTTTGCCCTGGATGTTATGAGCAAGGTTCAGGATATTAAGAAAAGCAGCCTTACTTTTGCCCCGGAAGCTGGTTCCCAGAGACTTCGTGATGTAATTAACAAAGGACTTACCGAAGAAGTGATCCTTCACGGTGCGCATGAGGCATTTGTTGGAGGATGGAACCGTGTGAAGCTTTATTTCATGCTTGGGCTTCCTACTGAAACAGAAAAAGACATGAAGGGAATTGCTCATCTTGCAGAGCGTATTGCAGAAGAATATTACGATACCGTTCCAAAGGAAAAACGCCATGGAAAGGTTCAGATCGTAGTCAGCACATCCTTCTTTGTGCCAAAGCCATTTACCCCATTCCAGTGGGCTCCAATGTATACAGAACAGGATTTTATTGACAAGGCAAAAGTAGTAAAAGAAGAAATCCGTGCACAGCTGAACCAGAAGAGTATTAAATACAACTGGCATGAACCGGATGTAACCACACTGGAAGGCTTCCTTGCAAGAGGTGACCGCCGTGCTTCTGAAGTTATCTTAAAAGCCTATGAAAAAGGTGCCCTTTACGATGCCTGGTCAGAAAGCTTCCGCTACGACATCTGGAAAGAGGCTTTTGCAGAAACAGGAATTGACATTGAATTCTACACACTCCGAGAGAGAAGCACAGATGAAATCCTCCCATGGGATTTCATAGATGCAGGTGTTACCAAGGAGTTTCTGATCCGTGAGTGGAAACAGGCAAAAGGCGAAGTGGTTACACCAAACTGCCGTCAGAAATGTGCAGGCTGCGGAGCAAGACGTTATGAAGGAGGCGTATGTTATGAAGGTAAGAATTAAATTTACAAAAGAAGGGCCTATGAAATTTGTAGGACATCTTGACACCATGCGCTACTTCCAGAAAGCCATTCGACGCGCAGAGCTTCCAATTGCTTTTTTCAGGAGGCTACAGTCCTCATATGATCATGTCCTTTGCTGCCCCTCTTGGAGTGGGCGTTACCAGCACAGGGGAATATTTCGATATGGAGCTTACCTCTACGATTCCTACTGATGAAATCTGTCAACGTCTTAACAGCCAGATGGTAGATGGTATTCATGTTTTAAGTGCCCGCCAGGTGGAAGATGGAAAAGCGAGCAAGGCAATGTCCCTGGTGGCAGCAGCTGATTATCTGGTAGAGTTCCGTCCTGGAAAAGCACCGGCAGATGGATGGCAGACAAGAATTACGGAATTTTTAAAGCAGCCTGAGATCCTTGTTACAAAAGAAACCAAAAAAGGCGAAAAACAGGTAGATATCCGACCTTTTATTTACAAAATGAATTTACAGAATGACAACCGCATTTTCTTAAATCTTGCTTCTGCAAGTGCCAACTATACCAAACCAGATGCTGTAATGGATGCATTTACCAGCTGGCTTGGACAGGAGCTTCCGGAATTTGCCTGCATGATTCATCGTCTGGAAGTATATGCAGATCTTGGAAATGAGAAAAAACATAAATTTGTATCGTTGGAATCCCTTGGCGTGGAAGTTCAATAAACTTAAAACAGGTGAATCAAGTGACGAAATTAATTCTAACAACCATGGAACTTTGCGGTAACAAATGTCATGCCTGTGCAATCGAGGAAGAAGGTCAGATTATGGAGCTTCGCCTGGAGGCAGCCGCCCGACAGTCCATTCTCGGAAATATTTATGTAGGACAGGTGGAAAATATTGCTTCTAATATCCAGGCAGCATTTGTTCTTATTGCACCTGGAGTACGCGGTTATTTTCCTCTTCAGGAAGCAGAGCAGGTTATCTATGCCTCCGGGAAAGCACCTGGCAGTCCCTTGCGTCCGGGTGACCAGATTCTGGTGCAGGTAAGCCGTGATGCCATGAAGGGCAAGCTGCCCGCACTGACTGCAAACTTAAATTTTACCGGTAAGTATCTGGTGCTCACCACAGGAGAAAAAAAGTTCGGACTATCCGGTAAGCTCTCTGGTTCAGAACGCCACACTTTATCCGGCTGGCTGGAAGCAGAGGCTGCACGTCCGGATAAGGAATATGGCCTGATTGTCCGCACCAACGCAGCCCAGGCTGAAAAGGCTGAAATCCTTCAGGAACTTTCTTATCTGAAATCACTGTATGAAAAAGTTGCTGTCAACGGCAAAAGCCGCACCTGTTTCAGCCTTCTCTACGAAACAGAACCGGTTTACCTTACCACTCTCCGTGATATTTACAGCGAAAATCTCACAGACATTGTAACAGATGATCCTGAAATTTTTTCAGCAGATCACTTCTTATTTGAAAGAAACAAGTCCGGAGGAAGAAAGCAAAGCCCGTTTTTATCAGGACAAGCTTCTTCCGTTATACAAGCTTTCCCGCATGGAAAACGCGCTGGATGAGGTTCAAAAGGAAAAAATCTGGCTGAACAGCGGCGGGTTTATTGTGATCCAGCAGACAGAAGCCTTTGTCTCCATCGATGTAAACAGCGGGAAATTTACCGGAAAGAAAAAAGCCGAAGAAACCTATCGCAAAATCAATCTGGAAGCAGCTAAGGAAATTTCACGACAACTGCGGCTTCGCAACCTGTCCGGAATTATTCTTATTGATTTTATCAATATGACAAACCCAGATCATAACGACGAGCTTTTTCATGTATTGCAGAAATATCTGAGGAAGGATCCGGTGAAATGTAAAGCCATAGATATTACACCGCTTCACATTCTGGAGATGACACGAAAGAAAGTCAGAAAACCGGTAATCGAGGAAATCAGGCAGATAAAGTCAGGAGATTTTTCAAACACTCTCTAAGTAAAACTATAAGAAATTCCTTTTTCGTATTTTCGAAATTATTACAAGCAGCAAACCAGAAACATGGGTTTTCGTTTTTATTTTTTTCACAAATTTTTTTGACAATTTTTTTCACAAAACCTCTTGACGAAACCAAATCTCCCTGTTATTATAATCGAGTATGCCGCACAAAGAGGTTTAAGAGTCGAGAGACCACCATATTTGGCGAGTAAAGTCTATAGGAGGTGCCACAAATGTACGCAATTATTGCAACAGGTGGTAAACAGTACAAAGTTGCTGAAGGCGACGTAATCAGAGTTGAGAAGCTCGGAGTTGAAGCTGGTGAAACCGTTACTTTTGATTCTGTAATTGCAGTTAGCAATGACGGATTAAAGGTTGGAGAAGACGTTAAGGATGCCAGTGTTACCGCTTCTGTAGTTGAGAACGGAAAGGCTAAAAAAAGTCATCGTTTACAAGTACAAGAGAAAAACTGGATATCACAAGAAAAACGGTCACAGACAGCAGTACACCAAAGTTAAAATCGAAAAGATCAACGCTTAATCAGGTGCTGTTATGATCAATATTACAGTTAAGAAGAGAAAAGGCTCTTATCTGGATTTTCTGTCCAAAGGACATGCAGGCTATGCCGAAGAGGGACAGGATATTGTATGTGCTGCCGTATCAGCCTTGATCATTACTACTGTGAATTCTCTTGAGAAATTTACGGAAGAGCAACTTGAAGCGGAAGCGGATGAGGGATATGTATCCATCCATTTTAAAACAAATCCGAATACTGAGCGCGGGAAACTGCTTATGGATTCCCTGATTCTTGGATTAACAGAAATTGAGCATAGTTATAACAATCGATATTTGACAGTAAGAGTCAAGGAGGTGTAACAACAATGATGAAGATGAACCTTCAGTTATTCGCACATAAAAAGGAGTTGGTTCCACAAAGAACGGTCGTGATTCCGAGTCCAAGAGATTAGGTGCGAAGAGAGCAGACGGACAGTTTGTTAAAGCCGGCAACATCCTTTACAGACAGCGCGGAACTAAGATCCATGCAGGCGAGAACGTAGGATGCGGAAAAGACTATACATTATTTGCACTGACCGATGGTGTTGTAAGATTCACCAGAAAACGGCCGCGATAAGAAACAGGTTTCTATCGTACCAGTAGAGGCAGAGTAATTCGTAGAGCAGGAGGCTTCAAATCTATAAAGGTTTGGAGCCTTTTGCTTATAAAGGAGATTTAATGTTCGCAGACAGAGCTACCATATATATCCGTTCCGGTAAGGGCGGCGACGGCCATGTAAGCTTCCGCAGGGAAAAATATGTACCTGACGGCGGTCCGGATGGCGGCGACGGCGGCAAGGGCGGAGACGTCATTTTTGAAGTTGACGAGGGACAGAATACCCTCGGTGATTACCGTCATAAAGAAAATATAAGGCAGAAGACGGTCAGGAGGGCGGCAAAAAGCGCTGCCACGGTGCCGACGGTGCCGACATTATATTAAAGGTACCGGAAGGTACTGTTATCATGGAGGCTGAATCCCGTAAGGTAATTGCAGACATGTCCGGTGACAATCGTCGTCAGATTGTTCTGCGCGGTGGACGCGGCGGTAAGGGAAATCAGCATTATGCAACCCCTACCATGCAGGTTCCCAAATATGCCCAGCCTGGACAGCCTTTTCAGGAGCTTGAAGTGCTTCTGGAGCTAAAGGTGATTGCAGATGTAGGACTGGTAGGTTTTCCTAATGTTGGTAAATCTACATTTCTCTCACGTGTTACAAATGCGAAACCGAAAATTGCCAACTATCATTTCACAACCTTAAGCCCGAACCTTGGTGTTGTAGATACTGAGAATGGCGGTTTTATCATCGCAGATATCCCTGGACTGATCGAAGGTGCTTCTGAAGGAGTCGGTCTTGGTCATGAGTTCCTTCGCCATATTGAGCGTACCAGAGTTCTGGTGCACATTGTGGATGCAGCTTCCACAGAGGGACGAGATCCTATTGATGATATTTATAAGATTACCAAAGAACTGGAGAAATACAATCCGGAAATTGCAAAGCGTCCTCAGGTAATTGCAGCCAATAAAGTGGACTGTATTTTTGACGACGGTCAAGAGAATCCTGTAGACAGACTTCGCAAAGAATTTGAACCAAAAGGTATCAAAGTATATCCCATTTCTGCAGTTACCGGACAGGGTGTACGCGAGCTTCTTTTCCATATCAAGGAACTTCTGGACAGTTGTCCGAAGAAAGCAATCGTATTCGAGCAGGAATTCTTCCCAGAAGATATGCTGATCAATGAGAGCCTTCCATTTACCGTACAGGTTGATGAGGAAGATCCCTCTGTATTTATCGTAGAAGGACCACGTATCGAGAAAATGCTTGGTTATACCAATCTGGATTCTGAGAAAGGCTTCGCCTTTTTCCAGCGTTTCCTGAAAGAGGGCGGCATTCTGGATGAACTGGAAAACGCCGGTATTCAGGAGGGTGATACGGTTCGTATGTATGGATTTGAATTTGATTATTATAAATAAATAGCAGCTATTCAGCAGGTATTCAGGAGATAAATTATGACAAGTAAGCAAAGAGCATATTTAAAAAGTCTGGCAATGAAAATGGATGCCATTATCCAGCTTGGCAAGGGCGGTCTTACACCAGAAAACACCAAGGCTGTTGACGAAGCACTTGCAGCGAGAGAGCTGATTAAAATCAGTGTGCTTCAGAACTGTCTGGAGGATCCTAAGGAAATGGCACAGGTTCTTGCAGAGCGCACCCATTCCCAGGTTGTACAGGTGATCGGTAAGAAGATCGTATTATACCGCGAAGGTAAAAAAGAGCAAAAAGAAAATTGAACTGCCAAAATAATCGCAAAAAAAATCGGGATCATGGGCGGTACCTTTGATCCCATCCATATGGGACATCTGATCCTGGGTGAGCAGAGCTATGAGCAATTCCAGCTGGATAAGGTTCTGTTTATGCCTTCCGGCAACCCGCCTCATAAACGGGACCGTGCTGGCAGAGCCTCTGATAACCAGCGTGTGGATATGGTCCGGCTTGCAATTGAAGATAATCCCCATTTTGAGTTGTCTCTTGCAGAAATGCACGAGACCGGGTATACCTATACCTATCGCACTCTGGAAGAGCTAAAAGAATACAATCCGGACACAGACTATTATTTTATCATTGGTGCAGATTCTCTTTTTGCTTTTGACGAATGGATGGAACCAGAGCGGATCTGTCGGGCCTGTACTCTTGTGGTGGCTGTCCGGGATCATGCGTCCTACGCTGAACTGAATCGGGAAATCCAGCGTCTTTCTGCAAGGTACAACGGAAATTTTGCCCTTTTGGATACTATGAATATTGATGTGTCCAGTCATCAGATCCGTCAGTGGATTTCAGAAGAAAAAAGTCTGAAATATTACGTCCCGGATAAGGTGATTTCTTACATGAAAGAGAATGGAATTTACAGAAAGAAGGAAGTCTGACCATGGCAGATTACGATTTTGCAAAAAATTGGAAAAAAAACTTTCCAAATACCTGGATGAGGATCGTTTCCAGCATACCATGGGCGTTATGTACACCAGCGCATGTCTGGCTATGGTCCATGGATATGATATCAAAGATGCACAGGTGTCCGGTCTTCTTCACGATTGCGCCAAATGCATTCCCAATAAGAAAAAACTGAAGATGTGCAGCGAACACAATATTCCGGTTTCCGATTTTGAGAGAAGTCACCCGTTTCTTCTCCACTCCCGTCTTGGAGCTTATATTGCTCACGAGAAATATGGGATTGACGATCAGGAGATTCTTTCTGCCATCAATTATCACACAACTGGCAGACGTGAAATGAGTCTTCTTGAAAAGATTATTTATATTGCAGATTATATTGAGCCCATGCGTTATAAAGCAAGCCGTTTACCGGAAATTCGCAAACTTGCGTTTGAAGACCTGGATGAGTGTATGTATGAGATCCTAAAAGATACCCTGGAGTATCTGGAAGAAGATTCTGCCGATGATATTGAGCCAACTTCCAAGGAGGCTTATATTTATTATAAAGAATTGCATAATAAGCGTAATAACGTATCTGATAATTAATACTCCGCATATACTGGCGAATATTTTTACTATTTACAATTAACATTCTACGAGATGCGAGATATTTCGCACGAGCGAAGGCCAGGTACCACCTGACAGAGGATATTATTTCACTTTTAAAGCCTTTTGTTCTCGCAGGAATTTAAAATAATATTAGGTCAGTATAAGCATTATTAAGAAAGGAGCAGATCAGAATGAGTACAGTAAGTACAGAGAAAATGATGGCACAGATTGCCTGCAAGGCAATTGATGATAAAAAGGGGACAGGATATTAAGATAATTGATATTCATAATGTTTCTGTAATTGCAGATTATTTCGTAATCGCAAGCGGTACAAACTCCAATCAGGTTCAGGCGATCGTCGATAATGTGGAGGAGCAGCTTGGACGCGCTGGCTTTGAGGCGAAGCAGATTGAGGGAAACCGCAATTCCAGCTGGATTCTCATGGATTACGGCGATGTGATCGTGCATGTGTTTGATGAGGAAAACCGACTTTTCTATGATCTGGAGAGAATCTGGAGAGATGGAAAGGTTCTGGAGATGGATGCGTTTTTAGAGAATAAAAAGTCCCTTTGGTAAACAATTGTCTGGAAACAGCAATTGTTTGCTAAAGGGGAAATTTTTATGACTATTGGTAAAACGCATGACACCAAATACTTTACCCAGAATCTGGATTTCTCCTGTAATGATAATGGGATCCATAGTGTCATTCTCTGGCTGAAGGCGGTAGTAGCCCTTCTCCTTATAGAAGGTCTTCACTGTGGCAGAGTCCTCTACCAGGGCAACTACAATGTCGCCATTATCGGCAGTAGGCTGCTGCTTTACCAGGACCTGATCACCATCAAAGATTCCTGCATTGATCATGCTGTCGCCTTTTACCTTCAGCATGAAGCTCTGTTCATTGGGCATAAATTCTGCCGGGATGGGAAAATAGCCATCTACATTCTCTACAGCCAGAATAGGCTGTCCGGCGGCTACGGTGCCTACAATCGGAACATTGACCACTTCACGGCGGACAAGATTGAAATTGTCATCTATGATCTCTATAGCTCTCGGCTTCGTGGCGTCGCGGCGGATGTATCCGTTCTTCTCAAGAGCTTCCAGATGGGCATGAACAGATGATGTAGACTTCAGATTTACAGCTTCACAAATCTCACGAACTGCTGGCGGGAATCCGCGGTTCAGAATCTCACTTTTAATATATTCTAAAATTTCCTGCTGATTTTTTGCTGATTTTTACCATATGTCATAAGAGTTTTCCTCCGAAATTCATTCAACTTTTTCTTATCATACCATATTTTTTCTTAATTAAGCAAACAGATATTCTGAAAATATGTTCGTTTTTTTGATATGCAGGCTGTTCACAGCTTCCAGCTTTGTTCACGTTACTGTTCACTCCGTTCACAGTAACGCGCTTCGCGATGCACAGAAATCATGCTTTGCATGATTTCGCGCCACAACTCTCGGGTTTTCTGTGAACTTTGTTCACAAAAACACCTCGCGGAACGTTACCAGTGAACAGTAACTTGTTCATACACTTTCACACACTTTTCGTTTTCTTTTCCTTGTGTTCACCGGCAAAAAATGGTACAATTGTTTGGTATGAAAATTCAGAGCCCGACTCAAAAACAAAGGGGGAATCCACTTGTCCGAGAAGAAATCTAACAAGCCTGGCAAAATGGCAGGACTTTTTGTCCAGTTAAAGAACATATTCGGACTGAATATTGCCACCGTTGCTTTTGGTGTATTGTTATTATATATGATTTTTACTGCATTTTTACTTGTAACCTCCACACATATCGAATCTTACCAGGTTACCACAGGTCCTTTGTCTCGAAACGAGACCTACACTGGTATTTCTCTTCGGGAAGAGAGTGTTTTTAAGGCAGAATCCTCCGGTTATGTGAATTATTATGCCCGGGAGGGAAGTAAGATCAATGCCAACGGTGCTGTTTACGGATTAAGTTCCGGAAAAATTGCAGAAACCAAGTCTGCATTGACTGCTGATGAACTGGAGAAGATCCGCAGTTCTATGCTCAGCTTTTCCAAGGGATTTTCCGGAAGTAAATTTAACAACACCTACAGTTTTAAGAACCAGCTGGAGGGAAGCATCCTTCAGTATGAGGGAATTTCCACTGACGGGAATGCAGATTCACAAGTAGTGACCATCGGCGGACAGAACATCTGTAAAGCCCAGGAAGACGGCATTATCCTCTATTCTATGGACGGCTATGAGAATAAGACTGTGGAGAACATTACAGCAGAAGATTTTGACCAGACTTCTTACCATGAAACGGATCTGAAGACATCCGAAAAGGTGCAGGCCGGAGATAACATTTATACAAATATTACCAGCGAATTATGGAGCCTGATCATTCCATTAAGCGACAAACAGGCCGCCAAGCTGGAGGGACGTTCCACCATTCGTGTGAAATTTCTCAAGGATGATATGACACAGAGCGGCGATTTTTCCATCATAAAAATCGATGGTGACAAATATGGAAAAATCGACTTCAGCCGCGGTCTGATCCGCTATGCATCTGACCGTTTTCTGGATATTGAACTGGTTACCAATACAGTAACCGGTCTTAAGATTCCCCTTTCCGCTATTGAATCCAAGGATTTTTACGTGATTCCGGCAGAATATGCCACAACTGATCCTGACAGCGGAAGTGTAGGCTTTAACAAGATTTCCAAAGATTCCAGCGGAAATAACGTAAGAACCTTTATCAATGCTACAATCTACGGTAAAGTTAAAATTGAATCAGATGATGATTCTGCTGATGAAGCTTACAATTATTACGTGGATAGAAGCGCTTTTAAAGAAGGAGATGCTATTGTAAAAGATGACTCCAACCAGCGCTTTATTGTAGGGGAAACAGATTCTCTGGAAGGCGTTTACTGCATCAATCAGGGGTATGCGGTATTCCGTCAGGTAGACATACTGGATCAGAATGAAGAATATGCCATTATTTCCAGTAATACATCCTACGGACTTTCCCGTTATGACCGTATTGCCAGAGACTCCTCCCAGGTAAAAGAACAGGATATTCTCTACTAAGTTTAACATATACTATTTTTAAGGAGGCTTATAAATGTTAGCTGAAAATTTACAGCAGGTAAATGCAAATATTGAAAAAGCCTGTGCTGCTGTTTCCCGTGACCCAGGTGAAGTCACACTGGTGGCAGTAAGCAAGACCAAACCGGTCTCCATGCTTCAGGAAGCGTATGATGCCGGTGCGCGTGTTTTTGGAGAAAATAAAGTCCAGGAGATCATGGATAAATATGACCAGCTGCCATCAGATATCCAGTGGCACATGATCGGTCATCTGCAGCGCAATAAAGTAAAATATATTATTGACAAGGTTGCCATGATCCACTCTGTAGATTCCCTTCGCCTTGCCCAGACCATTGAGCAGGAAGCTGCAAAGAAAGATCTTGTTATGCCGATTCTGCTGGAAGTTAATGTAGCAGAGGAAGAAAGCAAATTCGGATTAGCGACGAATGAGGTGCTTCCTCTTCTTGAGAAAATCAGCATATTTTCCCATATAAAAGTGATGGGACTTATGACCATTGCCCCCATTTGTGAAAAAATCCAAGAAGAAAAAGTCGTGAAGTTTTTGCGCACATTG
>ENA-OPYU01000812-OPYU01000812.1-human-gut-metagenome-genome-assembly--contig:-NODE-812-length-11783-cov-2.110587_pt1 | contig 11783 bp, 19 predicted proteins | sample MGYA00242637_ERZ504482 | MGnify/ENA primary metagenome ERZ504482 (study PRJEB26092, sample SAMD00036237) | human gut metagenome | host: Homo sapiens | study: EMG produced TPA metagenomics assembly of...
ATCTCGTCTCTGTCAGAAAAGGAGCACTGCCTTCTGACTGGAAAGAACAGTTTTCCAAGTTTATGTCTCAACCGGAAATTCAAGTTATCAAACAGACGAAAAGAAGCGAGAGAATGGTTGACATACGTGCCCTTATCGATTCATGGGAGATTCGTGATGAACAGATCTATCTTCTTCTTGCAGCGGGAAGTTCGGAAAATTTAAAACCGGATCTTGTGATGGAAACATTTTTAAAATATGCAAATATTTCAGATGATGTACGATTTTTTTATCATCGCCTTGAGATGTATGCAGATGAAAGCGGCAACGGAGAAAGGAAGCTCATTCCTCTTGAAAATCTCGGAGAAGAAATCTGTATGAATTCAAAGACAGACCTGTAGTAAATCTGTAATGACATGGGAAGGATTTTGGTTTGAAACGAAAAATACTAATAGAAAAAAGCAAAAATAAAATACGGACATACCTTATTGAAGATGATGATATTGTTGAAATACATACCAGTATCAATGAAGAGCAAGTACCTCCGGGGAAACTAGGGGATATTTACATCGGGAAAGTGCAGAATATTGTCCAAAATATCGGTGCGGCATTTATAGAAATTACAAAAGGAGTAAACTGTTATTTTGATTTGAAAGATGCAGAAAACGCATATTTTACCCCATAAATCCGGGGAAAAAAAGCCACTTTGTATCGGCGATGAACTTGTCGTACAGATCAGCCGGGAAGCGGTAAAAACGAAAGCGCCTACTGTAACTTCTCATTTAAGCTTCACGGGAAGATATGCCGTCTTAACTCATGGAAACACCCGGATCGGCGTATCTTCAAAAATTCCACGGGCGCTTCGGGATGAATTCAAAGACCGCCTGTCACGTATGAAAAATGAACAGTTCGGCATCATTATACGGACAAATGCAAAAGGCGTACCGTTTCAGGAGGTCGAAGACGAAATTGAACGTCTGAAAGAAGAATATAAAAAGTTGTTAAATACAGCATTGTCAAGAGTTGCTTTTTCACGTTTGAAATCGGCTCCTCCGACGTATATATCAGACTTAAAAAATCGTATACATGGAAGGAATGGAAGAAATCGTCATAGAAGGAAAAGACTTGTATACGGAAATACAAGAATACTTTCTTACAGAATTTCCTGAAAAAAGTAAAAACTTCTCAGACTTTATGAGAATCCTGATTTTCCACTTTGCAAATTGTATTCTACAGAAACCGCATTGGAAAAGGCGTTGAAAGAGTTTGTATGGTTGAAAAACGGCGGATATCTTATTATCCAGCCAACGGAAGCTTTGACAGTCATTGACGTAAATTCCGGGAAGATGGCAGTAAAATCGAAAAACAGCGCCGGAGCGATGAAAGTAAACATGGAGGCTGCTCAAGAAGCGGCGAAGCAGATTCGTCTGCGTAATCTGTCAGGAATCATTATTGTAGATTTTGTAAATCTTGAATCAAAAAGAAGATACCGGGATATTATTAAAAGAATTCCGAAACTTTTTGTCGAAAGATCCGATTCCGACTACTTTGGTTGACATGACGATGCTCGGACTTGTAGAAATCACAAGAAAAAAACGTAAGAAACCGCTTTATGAACAGGAAAATTATTTACAAGCAGAGATCGAGGCGTTATAATATTTTACCGAAAGCGCGCTGAAAATTGCGCTTACAAAAATTTTTCTCATTATTCATGAGAAGAGAAATGGATCGATAAATAAAAGCAGCGAAAAAGCGCTGCGTGAGTTCTACATTTGGAGGAAAGAAGATTGAAAAAAGTAGTAAAATTCGGGGGAAGTTCTCTGGCAAATGCAGATCAGTTCAAAAAGGTCGGAGCGATCATTACAGCAGATGATACAAGACGGTATGTTGTTCCGTCTGCGCCGGGAAAACGATTTCCAAAAAGATACAAAAGTAACAGATATGCTCTATGCCTGTTATGAAAGTGCAGCCAACGGAGAAGATTTTTCAGAACAGCTTGATAATATTCACGCAAGATATCAGGAGATTATTGATGGATTGAATCTCGATTTTTCTCTTGATCTTGATTTTGTACAAATTAAAGAAAATTTCAGTAACAAGGCGGGAGCTGACTATGCCGCTTCCAGAGGAGAATGTTTAAACGGAAAGATCATGGCTGCTTACCTCGGCTTTGAGTTTGTGGATGCTGCCGAAGTTGTCCGTTTTAATGATGACGGTTCTTTCAATGATGAAGTTACGAATACTCTTTTATCCGAGCGGCTTCAGGATTGTAAAACAGCTGTAATTCCGGGATTTTTACGGAGCTAAAAAAAGATGGAACGATCGTAACTTTTTCAAGAGGCGGATCAGATATTACGGGATCTCTTGTAGCTTTGGCAGTACAGGCGGATCTGTATGAAAACTGGACGGATGTTTCCGGATTTTTGATCGCGGATCCCCGCATTGTAAAAATCCGAAATCAATCGAAACAATTACTTATAAAGAACTTCGTGAACTTTCATATATGGGAGCGAGCGTGCTCCACGAGGATGCGATCTTTCCTGTAAGAAAAGCGGGGATTCCGATCAATATCCGGAACACAAATGCACCGCAGGATAAAGGAACATTAATTGTTGAAGGAACATGTCGTCAGCCGAAATATACGATTACCGGAATTGCAGGAACAGATGGATTTGTAGCAATCACAGTCGAAAAAGCAATGATGAATTCGGAAGTCGGATTTTGTCGGAAAGTTCTGCAGGTATTTGAAGATAACGGAGTTTCTATCGAACATATGCCATCGGGTATTGATACAATGTCGATTTTCGTAAACAAAGATGTCTTTGAGGAAAAAGAACAGAAAATCTTAGCGGATATCCATAAAGCGGTAAATCCGGATCATATCGAACTGGAGTCTAATCTTGCGCTTATTGCCGTAGTAGGACGCGGTATGAAACTCAATCAAGAGGAACTGCCGGCGCATTTTCTCCGCACTTGCCCACGCACATATCAATGTCAAAATGATCGATCAGGGATCAAGTGAATTGAATATCATTATCGGAGTCAGACATGATGATTTTAAAAATGCGATCCGTGCGTTATATGAAATTTTTGTCCTTACCCAGATATAAAAATCTATATCGTTGTTTTATTGGATTACCATTATAGGAAGAATATATCAAGAAAAATTTGTTTAAAAAAACCGCATAAGATCTATACTCAATAAACGCATCATTTTGATGCGTTTATGTGTGGAAAGGGAAATATACAATGAATATCTTATTCTTTTTAAAACCAAAAAGCGAAGTGGCTTATGTTCACGACTATGGCACTTTAAGACAGGTTCTTGAGACAATGGAGTATCATAAATATGCATCTATCCCAATGCTGAATAAATCGGGCGAATATGTCGGAACAATTACGGAAGGAGATCTTCTTTGGGGAATCAAAAGATATACGAATCTGAATTTGAAAGAGGCGGAAAATATATTTATACAAGATTTTCCACGAAAAGTAGATTATGTAGCCGTATCAATTAATTCAGATATGGAAGATCTTCTGCAAAAAGCAATGAATCAGAATTTTGTTCCTGTCGTAGACGACCAGAAGAAATTTATCGGAATTGTTACAAGAAAGAGTATTATGGAATATTGTTACGAAAAATTAAAAAATTTACCGGAAGACTATTGACTTGTTCCAGAATGATATGTTATATTCTAACAGTATGCCGCACAATGAGGTTCAAGTTCTGTAAAACAGACACCGTAATTGGCGAGTAATGATAATAGGAGGTGCTATATGTACGCGATTATAGCAACAGGTGGTAAACAGTACAAAGTAGCTGAAGGCGATATCATTAAAGTAGAAAAACTTGGTGTTGAGGCCGGAGAAACTTATACATTCGACCAGGTGCTCGCAGTAAACAGCGATAAGCTTGTCGTAGGTAATCCTACAGTAGAAGGAGCTACAGTTACAGCATCCGTAATCGGTGACGGAAAAGCGAAAAAAGTTGTTGTTTACAAGTATAAGAGAAAAACAGGATACCACAAGAAAAACGGACATAGACAGCAGTATACAGCTGTTAAGATCGACAAGATCAACGCATAATAACTTTTGTTATGATTGAGGTAACCGTTTATAAGACCATGCGGCATGAATATGCAGGGTTTGATATGTCCGGACATGCTGGATATGACGATATCGGAAAAGATATCGTATGCGCAGCGGTTTCGGTACTTGTCATTAATACACTGAATTCAATCGAGCGTTTTACGGATGATAAGACAAGTTGTGTTTCTGATGAAAACAGCGGAACTGTTGAATTTCGTTTCAAAGATCATCCATCGCATGACGCCGCACTATTGCTGGATTCCATGATTCTTGGTCTGGAAGATATAGAAGACAGTGAAGAGTATGAATCATACATTGACATTATTTTCAAGGAGGTGTAAGTACCATGATGAAAATGAATCTTCAGTTTTTTGCTCATGAAAAAAAGGAGTAGGTTCTACAAAGAACGGACGTGATTCCGAGTCTAAGAGACTGGGCGCCAAAAGAGCAGACGGACAGTTTGTAAAAGCTGGAAACATCCTTTACAGACAGCGTGGAACTAAGATCCATCCGGGTCTGAACGTAGGACGCGGAGGAGATGACACTTTGTTCGCTCTCGTAGACGGTGTAGTAAGATATGAAAGAAAAGGAAGAGATAAGAAACAGGTTTCTATCTATCCGGTAGCTGAATAATCGGACTTGACGAAAAGTCTTGCCGGAACTTTTCACTCGTATAACAGGCAGTATAAGCCCCAGACTTTTTGTCTGGGGCTTTTGTTTCTATACATGAGATAAACTTTTAATGAAGTTTTTCGGTAACAATTATCATTTGATTCTTCCTGATATACAAAGCAGGAAAGATAAAGGAGAAATTATGTTTGCAGACAGAGCGAAAATATATATCCGTTCCGGCAAGGGCGGAGACGGACATTGCAGTTTCAGAAGAGAACTCTATGTACCGAACGGCGGACCCGACGGCGGAGACGGAGGACGCGGAGGAGATTTAATCTTTGCAATCGATGAAGGATTAAATACGCTTGTAGATTACCGCCATAAACGAAAATATGCGGCAGGAGACGGAGAACCGGGCGGAAAACGGCGATGCCACGGAAAAGACGGGAAAGATCTTATCCTTTATGTTCCGGAGGGAACAGTGATCAAAGAAGCTGTGACAGGGAAAGTTATTGCCGATATGTCCGGCGATAACCGCAGACAGATTGTATTAAAAGGCGGAAAAGGAGGACTTGGAAACCAACATTTCGCCACATCGACAATGCAGGTTCCGAAATATGCACAGCCGGGACAACCTGCAAGGGAATTGGAAGTAAAACTTGAATTGAAAGTAATCGCAGATGTGGGACTGATCGGATTCCCGAATGTAGGAAAGTCTACTTTACTTTCCCGTGTGACAAACGCGGAACCCAAAATTGCCAATTACCATTTTACAACATTAAGTCCGAATCTGGGTGTAGTAGATCTTGAAGGTGCAAAAGGTTTTGTGATGGCAGACATTCCGGGACTGATCGAAGGAGCGTCTGAAGGCGTCGGATTAGGTCATGAGGTTTTTACGTCACATCGAAAGAACAAAATTGATGATCCATGTTGTTGATGCCGCAGGCACAGAAGGCAGAGATCCGATTGATGACATTTATAAGATTAATGCGGAATTGGAAGCGTATAATCCCGAAATCGCAAAACGTCCTCAAGTGATCGCCGCAAATAAGACTGATCTTATTTTTGAGGCTGATGAAGATCCTACAGAACGTTTGAAAAAGGAAATTTGAGCCGAAGGGCATCAAAGTTTTTCCTATTTCGGGAGTTACGGGAAAAGGTATCTCCGAACTGCTTTATTATGTCAGCGCTCAGTTAGAAACGATGGATCGCAAGACTGTTGTTTTTGAGCAGGAATATTTCCCTGAAGACGAACTTATCTACGAGGAACTTCCGTATACTGTAGAACTGGAAGACGGTATGTATATAGTCGAAGGTCCCAAAATCGCAAAAAATGCTTGGATATACAAATCTTGATTCTGAAAAAGGATTTGCTTTCTTCCAGAAGTTTTTGAAAGAAACGGGAATCCTTGATGAGTTAGAAGCAAAAGGAATACAAGAAGGTGATACGGTGGAAAATGTATGGTCTTCAATTTGATTATTACAAATGACTTTTTTTAAACAAGAGTGTTCACGTAAAAAATATTCTTAAAAGGAAGGAGATAAATATGACTACAAACAAAGAGCTTATCTGAAAAGTCTCGCGATGAAAATCGAACCTATTTTTCAGATTGGAAAATCAAGTATGAGTCCGGGACTGACAGAGGCTGTTTCAGAAGCTTTAGAAGCGCGTGAACTCATTAAGATCAGCGTGCTTAATAACTGCGGGGATGATCCGAGAGAATTGGCTGAGATCATCGCAGGAAGAACACGTTCTCAAGTTGTACAGGTGATCGGTAAAAAATCGTTTTATACCGTAGAAGGAAAAGATGATAAGAAAAGATCATCCTGCCATTATGAGAATAGGAGTCATGGGCGGAACATTTGATCCGATTCATATCGGACACTTGCTTCTCGCAGAGTTTGCTTATGAAGATTTTAAGTTAGATGAAATCTGGTTTCTTCCGAATGGAAATCCGCCCCACAAGAAAACGGACGAAAGTAAAAAAGCTCTTGCACATCGAATTAAAATGATCGAACTTGCGATCAGTGATATGCCTCATTTTAAAATAGATCTTTCCGAAGCCGAAACAGATGTACATTCGTATACTTACAGTACTATGCAGAAATTTAATCGCATGTATCCCGAATGTGAATTCTATTTTATTTTGGGCGCAGATTCACTCTTTGCAATCGAAGAGTGGAGATATTTTAAGGAGATTTTTCCGACATGTACAATTCTTGCCGCTATGAGAGATGATAAGGATGTTCGTACAATGCAGGAACAGATCTCTTATCTCAAAGAGCGCTATGGCGCAAAAATCGAATTGCTCAGAGCGCCTCTTTTGGAAATCTCATCAACGACTATAAGAAAGCGAGCGGCAATGAGACGCGGCATACGTTATATCGTTCCCGATTCTGTTTCAAATTATATAAAAGAACATGAACTTTATCAAACAAACGAATTCTTATAACGGATATATCTGTATCCCTCCTCAATCGAATACAGATAAGCAGTACGCATAATAAGAAGGGGTAGGAATAAAAATGAAAGAAGAACTGCTTCATATCAAAAAAGGAATTATCAAAAAAGTTGAAAAAAAGAACGTTTCGAGCATACAGTCGGCGTTATGTATACATCTGCTTCGTTAGCTATGCGTTACGGGGCAAACATCGAAAAGGCAATGACTGCCGGACTGCTTCATGATTGCGGAAAATATTGTTCCGCAAAAGAGCAGTTAAAATTGTGTGAAAAATATAAAATAACGCTGACTGATTTAGAACACTCCATGCCTGCGCTGATCCATGCAAAACTGGGCGCTTATCTGGCTGAAAATGAATATGGCATTAAAGATAGGGAAGTGCTCGATGCTATCACTTATCATACGACCGGAAGACCGGAAATGACAATGTTGGAAAAAATTCTTTATATTGCAGATTATATTGAACCCAATCGGAGGGAAATTCCGGGACTTTCTAAAATTCGACAAATAGTATTTCAAAATATCGATCAGGCAATCTGTTTGTCTTCCGAACGAACTATACGTTATCTGGAAGATAACGGGAATAAAATTGATCCTATGACAATAAAAACTTATGAGTTTTACGGAGGAAAGTTATGACTCAGTCAAAAAAATTGGCACGTATCGCCTATGATGCATTAGAATGAAAAAAAGGTGAAGATATTAAATCATAGATATTGCAGAAGTATCTACTCTTGGCGATTACTTTGTAATTGCTAACGGAAACAGCTCAAGTCAGGTGACAGCTCTTGTCGACAACGTGGAAGAAGAAAATGCATAAAGCAGGATTCTCTCTTCGTCAGAGAGAAGGGCGCGCATCGGGAAGTTGGATACTGCTTGATTTCGGAGATGTGATCATTCACGTGTTTGATAAAGAAAGCAGAGATTTTTATAACATTGAACGTGCATGGAAAGACGGAAAAGAAATCACGGTAAAAGATCTCGATTAATTCAGCAGATTTCTGAAAATCTTAAAATGAAATCCTAAATACGCAGATTTTCTTGACAAGTAAACTTGGTATGATATAATTAAATCAACAAGTAAACTTGGCAAGATGGGAGGTATTATTATGGATAAAGAATCTGTTTTACAAAAAAGAAATCGTGCAGAGCACAGTTCGCTTCTCATCGTTTCAGCCGGGTTTTTGCTTTTGTGCACTTGTGAAGTGTTCGGAATTATTACCGGCAAACTCTGGATCGGACAAAGGGAAATTGCTTTTTGGCGGAACACTCATTTTTCATCATGGTTTTTAAGTCAGTTTGCTTTGAATTTAAAGTATTATTTGATTGATCAAAAAGAAATGGCGGATTGCCGACGGGGGATTTTACTGATCCTTTTGTATCGGACTTACGATTTTCAGAATTTTGAATCCCGGACACTATCTTATGGAATTTCTTTAAGGTGAATTATGGAAAATGAATTAGTTTTCAAAAAAATAACTTAAAAGAGGCGCGTGCCAAGAAACAGATTTCACAAAGAGAGCTTGCAGAAATGGTAGGAGTATCCCGCAATACGATCAGCTCGATTGAAACAGGACAGTTTAATCCGACTGCAAAACTGGCGCTGATTATATGTATTGCATTGGATAAAAAATTTGAAGAATTATTTTATTTCTGATTGTTTTCAGATAAGAGTCGATTTCTTTTGGAAACCGGCTCTTTTGTAACGGTGATAAACAGAAGTCCGGGTGACGGATCCGCAACTTCGATGACCGCTTACAATCCCGGAATGCGCCTTTGAACACTTCCGGTGACGTATTGATACAATTAATCATATAGCAATAATGGAGGTAAAAGATGCTAAGAATCAGTCAGCTAAAGCTCCCTGTGGAGCATACAGAAGCACAATTAAAAAAGAAACTTCTGAAAACAGCTCATATAAAAGAGCAGGATCTGAAGCAGTTTTTTATTAGAAAACGATCTGTTGACGGCCGGAAAAACCGGAACTTTACTACGTATACACAGTTGATCTTATCGTTGCAAATGAAGAGCATGTAAAAAAATTTCCAAAGGGAAATTACAAACTGTTCAGGAAAAAACTATCATATTCCCGAACACGGCGCCAAAAGCTCCGGAAAAGACCTGTTGTTATAGGAAGTGGACCGGCGGGCCTGTTTTGCGCGTATTTACTTGCCTTTGAAGGATACGAACCTCTTGTGATCGAGCGGGGCGCGCCTGTGAGAGAACGCCAAAAGGTTGTAGAACAACTTTTTGGAAAGACGGCATATTAAATACTGCCTCAAACGTACAGTTTGGAGAGGGTGGTGCAGGCACTTTTTCAGACGGGAAATTAAATACTCTTGTCAAAGATAAATTCGGACGAAATCGTTTCGTACTAGAAACATTTGTAAAATTCGGAGCCCCGGAAGAAATTTTATGGGAAAGCAAGCCTCATATAGGAACAGATATTTTAATCGAAGTGGTAGAAAGAATGCGAGAAGAAATTATCCGACTCGGTGGGGAATTCCTTTTTCATTCGCAGGTAACAGATATCCTTCCTAAAGAAAACTGTCTGATCGTAAACGGATGCCATCGGATAGAAACCGACGCTGCTGTCTTTGCCGTCGGACACAGTGCAAGAGATACATTTCAAATGCTTTTTGACCGGAATGTTGCAATGAAATCTAAATCATTTGCCATAGGTGTCCGCGCGGAACACAGACAGGATATGATAGATGAGGCGATGTATGGCAGAAAAGAAAGAGGCCCGCTTGGTGCCGCAGCATATAAACTGACAGCACAGCTTGAAAACGGAAGAGGAGTATACACGTTTTGTATGTGTCCCGGCGGATATGTTGTCAATGCGTCGTCCGAGCAAGGACGTCTAGCCGTTAACGGCATGAGTTATCATGACAGAGCCGGAGAAAATGCAAACAGCGCTGTGATCGTTACCGTAACAAAAGACGATTATGGATCTGATCATCCTCTTGCCGGGATGGAATTTCAAAGACGGCTCGCAAAAAAAGGCATGGGAAGAAGGCGGCGGCAATGTTCCGATACAACGATTTGCCGATTTCTGCACAGGGACAATATCAGTAAAGACAGGAAATGTTACTCCGAACATAAAAGGGAAATATGTATTTGGCAATGTGCGCAATATATTTCCTCCGGAACTTGCAGAATCGATTGAATCGGGGATTCGTGCGATGGGGAAAAAGATCAAAGACTTCGATCATGATGACGTCATACTTTCCGGTGTAGAAAGCAGAACATCTTCACCTGTAAAAATATTCAGAAAAGAAGACTTTACTTCTTCTTTTCCCTGGATTTACCCGTGCGGTGAAGGAGCCGGATATGCAGGCGGCATTACTTCTGCGGCTATGGACGGCATGAAAGTTGCGGAAGCGATTATAAAACCTTCTCTGCTCCCGATAGTGTCTGAATCTTCACAGAATTTTAAGGAACAATCTCTATACATATCATTTTTAAATTGTGCTAAAATATATCGTTGTATTGTATCATCGCACTGAATTATAAAGTGAGAAAATTGGAAAAAATCAATACGATCAAAGAAATGTAACAAAGAAAGATCGTCCCTATGAAAAATGTGAAAAATTCGGAGCAGAGAATCTGACAGACACAGAACTTCTCGCAATTTTGATACGCACAGGGACAAAAGGGGAAAATTCATTAGAACTTTCACGAAAGCTTCTCTACAAAAAACGGCTTTCATAATGGACTGGCAGGGATACACAAATGGTCTCTCGACGAATTGATACAGATTAAGGGGATCGGGAAAGTAAAAGCAATCCAGCTTGTATGTCTGTCAGAACTTTCAAAACGGCTGGCACGTACAAGCACAGTCGGAAAACTTGATTTTTCATCCCCGCGCACGATCGCCGATTATTACATGGAAGATATGCGTCACAGGACGAGAGAAATATTAAAATTAATCTTTTTAAATACACGCTGCAGATTAATAGGGGAGTGTAATGTTTCGGAAGGAACGATAGACAGTGCACTTGTATCTCCGAGGGAATTGTTTATCGAAGCATTCAAAAGAAACGCCTACGGAATCATACTGCTTCATAATCATCCCGGCGGAGATCCCACTCCGAGCAGAGAAGATGTAATGATAACAAGAAGAATTTATGAAGCCGGGGAACTGCTTGGCATCCGCCTTTTCGATCATATCGTTATCGGTGATAACTGTTTTGTAAGTATGAAAGAAAAAGGGTTTTTCGGAAAATAGCATACTGCGCAATATAAGATTGAAGTATACAGTTTTTATTAAGGGAGAGTATTTTATTTAAAGTAAGGGTTGGTTAATATGTTTGGAAATATATACGGACTTGATCTCGGCACATATGAGATCAAAGTATTTGATAAAAAGCAGGATAAGATTTGTCGGGAGAGAGACGTTATTGCAATTAAAAAGTAAAAAAATTATTTTGCGATCGGTGACAAAGCATATGAAATGTACGAGAAGGCTCCTGATGATATCGAAGTTGTCTTTCCGATGAAAAAGCGGTGTGATCGCCCGTTTTGATAATATGCAGACATTGCTCGGTACTTTGTTAAGAACAAAAAAATCGTTCAGTCTGGGGATCGGAATACGTTGTTGCCGTTCCTACAGATGTTACGGAAGTTGAAAAAAAAGGC
>ENA-OPYU01000813-OPYU01000813.1-human-gut-metagenome-genome-assembly--contig:-NODE-813-length-11783-cov-1.765185_pt1 | contig 11783 bp, 18 predicted proteins | sample MGYA00242637_ERZ504482 | MGnify/ENA primary metagenome ERZ504482 (study PRJEB26092, sample SAMD00036237) | human gut metagenome | host: Homo sapiens | study: EMG produced TPA metagenomics assembly of...
GGATGCAACCCTTTCAACCAAATGCATACGGGTAAACAGACCAAATATTAACGGGTTACGTGTCATGCTCTTGTGTCCGAAATCTTTAGCTACAATAGGCAAAAGTCCTCCGGGATTTTGAAATTTCTACTCGATCGTCGAACATTTCTATCGTAATGGTTGCTCCCTGATTCGTAATAATCACGATGGGATAAAGCGTTTATAATGGCTTCTTTGAATACAGTAAGAGGAATTTCCCAAATTTCTTCTCTCGGCCCTGCTCCTTCAATTTTATAAGCTACTTGCAGTTTGCTTTCCAGCCATGTCATTGCTTGTAAATATTGCTGGTATAGTGGACCACCGAAAGATTTATCATCAATAATAAATACTTTGGTTGTTCCCTTGAAAAGAACACATCTTGTTATTGCGTGCGGAAATTTCCGTTCAGGTTGTTTTCCAAAGAACATGGCAGCACCAATTTTTTGCTACACCTTTATCTGTAAACAGTTCCAAATTCTCGAATATCTGTTTGTCGGCTGTCGATGGACTTAGTTGTGCTTCCGTACGGAAGTCTTTTATCGCTTGTTCGTCTGCATCAGTGTAAATGTTAAACCATGAGCAGGGGATAGCATCAAAAATTATTTTGTTGCACTCCTGAAAGAAGCTACGCATTTCTTCGACAGTACGAAGTTTTGAGAGTTTGCTCCCTCGCGTACAAAGATAGAACCGGAAAAGATATAAGGTTTGTCTTTACCTGATGGAACATCAATCACCCAAACTGTTTTATCTTCAATATTCACGGTGTACAACTCGCAATGAAGCGTCGGAGATATTTCACTGATAGAGCCTTGAATAGCAGAACGTTTGTCATTCTCTAAACTTGTGCCTATAATCTGTCCGTTATCATCTATACCAATAAGTAAGTATCCTCCGTCTGCATTAGCGAAAGCGCAAATTTCTTCTGTTAGTTCACGAACCTTTGAAGGAACACGAACTTTGAACTCTACATTATAGCCTTCTCCGCTATCAATGAGCAATTGTATGTTTTCAGTATTCAACATAAGTATCTGTAATTGTGCTGCAAAGGTAGTTATTTGTTTGATAAATGCTTCGTTACCTATATTCTATTTGCAGCAAAAGTTATTTCTTTGTGAGAAGTAAAAGAAAAGGGGTCAGTATTACTATAGAGTTTATGGGTTACTTCTATGGTAAAAGCTTGTTTTGAGTAACAAGTAATGATAGCTCTATATGTTAAATAATAGATATTTATAAGGAGTGTAATAGATAATGGGAACAATATGGATACGAGTGAGATTCTTCAATCTGCTTTGTGTTTCCATTGTTTTATGACCTCATTACAAAAGTAATGCTTTTGTTTGGTAAATAGTACGTCGATTTGAAGTCTTTTAGGTAATTTTGTAGCATCAAACTGTAAATATGGTATTAGAAAACTTAATAATCAAGGAAATAGGACTCTCTCTCGATTTGTTTAGAAGGCTGGTGGGTGAATGCGATGAAGTTATTTTGAAAAAGAAAGAATATTTATTACGTCAGGGACAAGTCTGTTCATTTATTGGTTTTGTAGAGACGGGAGTTTTACGTTCTTACATAGAAAAGGAAGGAGAAGATTATATCAGTGATTTTCATTTCCAAGGTTCATTTGCTACGTCCTATAGAAGTTTCTTGACAATAGAAGCAAGCGTAGGAAGTATACAAGCATTAGAAAATTCAGTCTTATATTGTTTGTCTAAATCTAATTATGACCAATTACTACAAACCTCTAATGAAGGGTATAAATTAGGAAAATATATAGCGGATACTCTCTTCATTAAAAAATGCAGAAAAGAGACTTCATTACTCATGGATGATGCTTTAGAAAGATATAAGTTGCTTTTACGAACTTATCCTCATATAGAACAACACGTATCACAATATCATATCGCTTCTTATCTTGGAATAAAGCCTGAATCTTTAAGCCGTCTTAAATCTCTTAACATAGGTCAATGAAATAATCTCTTGCTCCATTCTATCTTTGCAGCAAAATAAATCATTTATGAATAAGATAGTACTATTCATTTTATTAATCATTTCAAGTTGTTGCACAAGTATGGAAAAGAAAAATGTAGCAAGAACCAATCTTCTTTCAATCCAATTGAGGGAAAAACAAGGTTTGTCAAAAGTCGAAATTAAGAAAGTTGTTATACCGGTAAATGGTAAGGCAGAGTATCATTTGCATCCTTGTCCGGTTGTAGGGCATATCGTTTCAGGTACTTTATTATTTCAGATTGAAGGAGAAAAACCTCAATTAATAAAAGCAGGCGAGGCATTCTACGAACCTAAGAATAAGCCGATACTGCATTTTGATAATGCCTTAGATTCCGAACCTTTGGTGTTCATGGCATACTACTTAGTAGAAGAAAATGAGGATTTATTAATGTTATTGCCTGAATAGTAAGCTATTGTTCGAAAATAATTGTTTGTTTTGCAATAAATAGCTATATTATGCCAGAAAGTATAACACAATTCTATAAGAGAATACAAAGTTGTGACCTCCAACCGGATGCAACCTATTCAATGGAGAAACCTTATTTTAATATTTTCTCCCGGCAATGTAATTTTGGAACTGTACAATTCGGTTACAGGGAATTTTATAAGATTACATTAATTATAGGTGTGGGAAAACTGTATTATGCAGACAAATGGATTTTAGTAGATCGTCCTGCATTATTGTTTTCCAACCCTTTAGTTCCTTATGCTTGGGAATCAATCAGTGAAGAACAAAAAGGAGTGTTTTGCATTTTCAATGAACAGTTTGTGCAGTCAGATGAAAAGAACGGTTCTTTGGCAATACTCCTTTGTTCAAAGTAACAGGAGATAAGGTTTTCTTTTTAGATGATGTGCAAGTTGCTAAAGTGATGGATATATACAAACAAATGCAGGAAGAGAACCAATCAGACTATATAAATAAGTCCGATGTCTTGCGGTGTTATCTTCATTTGTTGGTTCATACAGCCTGAAATGCAGGATTCCAATCAATATGAATCACATCCGAATGCTTCACAACGCATTACTGAATTATTTATAGAATTGTTGGATAGACAATTTCCCGTTGATTATCCAAACGCGAATTTTAAGTCTGCGCACTCCTGCCGATTACGCAAACCGCCTGTCTGTACACGTTAATCATTTAAATAAAGTGGTTAAAGAAATAACAGGAAAAACTACCTCTGAGATGATTGCGGAAAGAATAATCAAAGAATGTACCCAACACCTACTACATACTAATCTTTCAATATCAGAAATAGCGTATAGCTTGGGATTTGAAACGGTTTCTTATTTCAGTAAATTCTATCGCAAACATACTGGTAAATCGCCAAGCGAAGTCAGAGAACAGGCAATTATTTGATTTGTGCAACTGATGCTTTGAATTGTATAATTCTGCTCAATTAGCATCTCCTAATTTTGTATCGACTAAAAATTATAAATTATGAAGTATAGAAAATTAGGTAAAACAGAAGTAAGCCTGTCCAGCCATTGGATTGGGATGTATGGGAATGAGTGCTGCGTATGGAGTAGCCGATGAAAAATGAAAGTATTAAGACATTACATCGTGCCTTAGAGCTTGGTATAAACTTTTGGGGACACTGCGGATGTGTATGGCAATGGTGCTAATGAAAGATTACTATCTAAGGTATTGGCTGAAAAAATGAAATCAGATTTTCATTGCTACCAAATTCGGTTTCCGTTTACGGTAATCATCAATGGTACTGTATTTGATGGTGGTGAAAGTTATGTGGATGCTTCTCCTCAATATATAAGACAAGCTGTAGAACTCAGCCTGAAAATGGTTGAATATTGAAACCATAGATTTGTACTATGCGCATCGAATAGACCCGACAATACCGGTCGAAGAAACCGTTGGGACTATGGCAGAATTGGTAAAAGAAGGCAAGGTACGCTATTTAGGACTAAGCGAATGTTCTGCCGAATCATTGCGGAGAGCCTGTGCCGTTCATCCTATATCTGCCGTTGAAAGTGAATATTCTCTATTAACCCGTGATGTGGAAAAGAAATTTTGCCCTTGACAAAAGAATTAGGAGTAACCTTAGTTCCCTTTTCACCATTGGGTAGAGGATTGGTAACAAATACTATTAATGTGAATGCATTGGGTGAAAATGACTTTCGTAAGCATTTGCCACGTTATAACGGTATATATTGGGAGAATAATCAAAAATTAACAGCAGAATTTGCAGAAATAGCAGAAAGTAAGGGAATAACTCCTGCTCAACTTGCATTAGCTTGGATATTGGCACAGAGTGAAATATCATCCCTATACCGGGAACTAAACGAATCAAGTATTTAGAAGAAAATGCGAAAGCTACCGATGTTAATTTATTGCCAGATGATATATCTAAGATAGAATTGCTTCTGAAAAAATATCCAAATATAGGCAATCGATACAACGAATATGATTTTAAATTTGTAAATAAGTAAACTTTACAGTAGGAAGTTCTGTCAATATTTTAGCAGAACTTCCTCAGATAATTATAATGAACGACCTATTACAACAGAGATTTTTCCGTTTATTATCGGAATACTCACAGCGTGAAGTTTTTGCAACAGAGCTTGTAGGAGCTATTGAAGAATTGGCGTTACATTTAGCTGATTTCAGCATGTATGAACAGGATAATAGCATTTTACTACGGTATTTTTCTTTCGGATTACATCGTCTCAAATCGTACCGTGTACAGTTTGAGCAAGTAAAAAAATGCCTTATTTGCATCTAATTGATGAAGCGATAGGACTAATAGATAACGAAATACGTATTGTAGAATGGCGTATCAAATACCCCGAACAGTTTAAACGGCAACTTGATAAACCACCTCTTTCCCCTCTCTATTTGGCTGACAAAGCAACCCTTATCAACATTATGGAAATTGTCAGCGGTTTGTTCATCTCTGAAAACATCGTATATCAAAATGGTAAACCTGCCTACTTGGTGGATTTGGGAAAAGCCTTTGAATGGCTCTTTAATATCAAGATAGGCGACTATCACCAAAAGCATGAGGATGTGATAAAACGAAAGCCGGGCAAAATCACGGAGTTTCTTAATGGACTGGCAGACCTTATCCGAAAGGAACATGATAAAAAAGGATATAGATAATCAATAACTTAACACCCATTTATAGGGGATTCCATGTCTGCCCTCGTAATTTCTTTGCCTTCCATTTCTGAACTTTGCTTCATCAATCGATTGACAAACCATAATGTATAATCAGAAAATGAAGCAACTATGTATATAGAAAACTACGATTTCAAAGAGTGGATGCAAAAGTTATTCGACAAGCTGGACGAGCTTTGCAAGGATGTGCGGGCATTGCGCAATGCCGACAAGGTGCTGCCCGAAGATGATAACCTGCTGGATAATCAGGATTTGTGCCTGTTGTTCAAGGTTAGCATCAAAACTTTGCAACGCTACCGTGCTTTGGGCGTATTACCTTACTTTACAATCAGCGGAAAAGTGTATTACCGGGCTTCGGACGTCCGGGAATTCATAAAGGAACGGTTCAGTTCGGTAACGCTACGCAAGTTCGAGAAAGAACACGGTTCGGACAAGAAGTAAACAGATAAGCCGGAGCATCGGGTAATTGCCTGTCTGCTCCGGCTTCTTGTTTATGGCTTGCCTAATTTGCCTGCTTCTTCCTTTAGCCGTTCGGCTTGTTCGTTCAGTAACCTTGCCCTTTCCAATGCTTCCGCTTGCTTTCTGCTACGGTATTCAAAATCAATAACTGTCTCTGTCAAGTCCTGAATGAAAGCGTTGTCCCGTTCCCGGATAAACTTTAGTTCCAATAGATTAAGCATATTCCCGTCCGCTTTCCCTTTCATCAGGAGATAACGGTATTTTATATCATTGTCCTGTAACTGTTGCATACGTTCCATAAAACGAACATTCAGGATTAACGAAACAATACCGATAATTATTCCTGCTGAAAAAAGAAAGAACTTCGGTTGCAGATATGGAGTTATCCGGCTTAGGATTTTATCGTATAACGAAACGGCTTCTACCTTTTCCTGCTGCCGGGTATCTGTCGGAAACAGTTCCTTTAATTTCTCTTTGAAATATCGGTGCGAAGTCACAATCATTCCCTTTATATCATCAAGGTCTTGTTTCTGATTGCCTGACTGTCTTTTCTTAATACAGGCGATTTGGTTCAAAATCTCCTGCACCGTATTTTCAGAAATGGCAGGTTTGTTCTGCATCTCTAAAATACGTTGTTCAATAACATCCAGTCGGCTTATCGTCTCTTCCCGGCTGGCTGGTATCACCTGCTTTTCTTGCTTCTCTTTCAGTTCCGCAACCATAGAGAGAAGTCCTTCTAAAATCAAATTCTCTTCCATTCGTTTATAACTTAAATTGTCGTTTCTTTTCTTCTTCTTTCTCAAATCGGGATTGTCAGGCGTTTCATCAGCCGGAGAGGACGAAACGGAGAACAAACCGCCCAAACCTGTTATCAGTGAATTATTACTTTGTTTGTAGCTGGCTCCTGAACAGGTGTATAAATTGTCTGTTTGTTGTTTCCGGCTGTCGTCAGTCCTGTATTTCCGAAGTATTTATCCAGTTTGGAAAAACTGAAACTGCGGTCAATCTCCGAACCTTTGAATGTATATTCACCTTTGGAAAAGGAAATACCCTGTATCTCATCCGTCTGTCCCTTGCGCTTGAAATGAATATTGATACCCTTTTCCACTAACTGCTTCTGTAATTGCTGCCAGTTCCTTGTTTTCCCGATTTCGTTCTTTACAGCCGTGTAAATCTCGTATTTTGATTTATCCGGCTCTTTCAAACGGTGTTGTTTCACCTGCTCTTTCCCTTTAGCGAAATAAAGCCCGTGTCTTGCTTTCAGTTTCTTGCAAACCTGCTCGTTCCGGTACATATCGTTTTTATCCGAAATCGTTTTCCGTTGTTGTCTATTCGGTTGAATACGATATGCACGTGCGGATGCTCCCGGTCTTGGTGGCGCACGATGATATACTGCGGTTACGGTGATTTTCATTTCATGCATATATTCCTGCGCCAACTGTATCATTTTCTCGTCCGTCAGCTTGGGCGCATCCACTGCCGAATAACTTAACGCAATATGTCCGACCGGCTTCTTTAAATTGGGATTCATTTCGGTTTGCGTGCAGAAGCTACGGATAATATCCTGCTTGCTTTCTGTTAGTACTCCCTCCGCATGAAGCAAAGTCGCTTGTTCCTTATCCAGCACATAGTTTACACAGCCTTTAAACCGCTTCCCTTTTTTATTTTTCCAATCATTCGATAACTGGTTTATGATTTCAATAATCCTGTTCTTTAGTTTCACGAGTTCCACCGCTACCAGTGCGAACCCTCCGGCATTTGCCCGGTGCGCCAGTTGATTGATGTTGTTGGCTTCCCCTGCCAGCTTGCGGATAGTGTCGGCATCCTGCCTGTTCAACCGTGGCGTTATCTCTGCCGAAACGACCGCTTGCCGGACGTACTCGCTGACGGGCAGACCGGATTCTCCGGCTCGCTTCTTGATAGCGTAATATTGAAGTTCGGTCAGCTTTGTACTGACTACTCTCTTTTGTTTGTCTATCCGGCTCTTTGCCGGGCGACCTCCTGCCTTGTTCCTTATCTCTGTCATACGTTTTGCTTATTGAATGGTATCTTTAAAATTGCGACCAACGGGAGAAATTTTTCTTTGCTGTCAGGCAAAGCAAGGGGTTCGGTCTACCGAAACATAACCTTGCTCTCCTGAATCACACCGCTTGCCGTTGGTATGCCTTGCCTGTTCTCCTGCCTACAACCGTCTGGCCCCTTTTTCTTTTTTCACCGGGAGATTGTTTGTTTTTCTCTTCCTGATTCGGCTGCTTGGCAGACTGCGTTTGCTTCTCCTGGAAGACGATGGACCTTTTGACATAGGTAGTCGTTCAAGTCCTTGTGTCCGCTGTACAGGTGTGAGGCATCACGCACACGCCAGCCGTATTCCTTTTGTATGGCTTGGGTGGCTTTACGTCCGGCTTCGTCATTATCCAAAAGGCAGTGTATCTTTTCGTACTCGCCTAACGGGTATAATGCTTTATCCACATTGGCGGTCGAGTTCAGGATGATGTAATCCTGCCAGTCGATACAGGGATAAATCGGGCTGTTCTTGTGCCGGATGGTTAGGAAAGAAAGGTAGTCCATAAATCCCTCGAACACGAAACAGGCATCGTTTTTCTTTCCTGCAAACTGTATGCGTGTGATGTCTTTGGGAGAGGTGCAGCCCTTGTAACCGGGATTGCGTAGTTCGTACCCTCCGGCATCGTTCTTGAAAGCGAGCGCAAAAATGCGGCTTCCCGTTTACACGGTAATACATTTCCTGCACATGGTCCGCTGCCACTTCGGGCGCAATGCCCCGGCTTTTCAGATAATTGGTGAGTGCCGGATGCTGTAACGGCTGGATGCTACGGATTTCTACCGGGCTGGCTGGTCGCTTCCTTTCCTCCCTTGCCGGATTCTTTTCGGGGATATTTTTCCCTTGAAAAGAAAAAGTATTGGCGGAGTAATAGTCCTGTTCCAGTCGGCTGATAGCCCCGTAAGCGTTGCATCCGTACTGTTTCATCACAAGGTCGATGAGCGAGCCGCCCTCACCCGTCCCAAAGTCACACCAAAGGTTTACACCGTAATCCACCTTGAAACTGGGCGTATCGTCCTGACGTAACGGACTGTGGTACATACCGTAATAAAGTTTATCCACTACGGGCAGGATGCCCAATGATTCCAAATAGTCCTTGATACTTATGCTGTTAGCTTCCTGATAAGTCATAAATTTTTGCTTTTTTAGATGTTGGATGATTGCAGTAAGGCAGTAAGAAAGCAGTAAGAAGAAAAGATACGGACTTACTGCACCTAATTCTTTTTCTTTCAATGTATTATCTCTTATGCAGTAAGATAAGTAAGTTATTCCTATATAAAAAGAGAGAAAACTATCCATGTTGGCATCTGCTTTTTCTTTTTCTCAAATTTTCCGAAAGTTCCGGGTTTTATCTTACTGCTTACTGCACCTGTTGCAAATGGTTGATATTCAATAGTTAATGTGCAGTAAGTTGTTTTTAGGGTAGTTGCTGCATGGCAATATCAACCTACTGCAAAGCGGATTCCTAACCGTAATCGTTATCGGTGTAAGGGGTTGGAACAGGCTTTATCCTATATCCATATACCGAATAACCACCGTTGTTTATGCGTTTCTGTACCCGTTTGAACCCAGCTTTCCGCAACGCTTCCCCCCGAACCGTTTTTTCTGATAACTGCATGGGGCACACATTCCGTAAACAGGTGAGGATTTGTGCCGTTGTCATAAAGAACAGGTTTTCTTCCCCCTCTTCCGGTTTCTCGAAATGCTGCATCAGCATCTCAAACTCCACCGTCTGCACCTGAAAACCTGCACTGACCTTGTACAGCTCTTCAATCTCCGTATCGTTGAACCAGTACCGTACACCTTGCCGATACAGGTACATGGCTTCGGAATAGACATTATCCATACGGATGGCTTCTGTCCCCGGCTTGTCTATATGCAGGACTTCAAACGGCAGGAAACGCCTGCTGCCTGTCGGGTCGGTCAGGAACTCGTTCCCGTTCACCGATGCCATGAAGCTGGCTAAGTGCGGATATTCCTCTATATAGATGTCATACGGTCTGCGGTACTTGACTGCCGGGGTGGTTATCAGGTTCTTCAGGGCGTTCTCGTTCTGCTTGTTGAGTTCCTTTAGCTGATCGTCGATGTTGATAAACAAGTACTCGGCTATCAGTGTCAGAATATCTTTGCTCTGTGGGTCTATCTTCCCGGTAAATAGATAATTTTTAACGGTGACGGGCAAAGGTTATCCAGCCACCATGTTTTGAACTGCCCCTGCTTGTCGCCAGTAAGGACTAAACAAGTATGGTTTTGACAGCCTGTATCATTCATTGCATTAGCTACCACACCGACAAGCCATTTTGTAAAATACTCCTCCCACTTGCCAGAATTGGCTACTTGCACCGTGCTCAATTAGTTTTTGATATATTCATGTCCGGCAGGATTCAACAAGGGTAGGGCAGTTAGGTATTCCCGTATGGGATGCACCTTATTTGCGAAATCGCTTTCCAATATCGTACGGATGTTTTCAGCAGAGGTGGCAACGCCTACGGTAACATCCAGTTTGCGCCTGAAAGAGTTCAAAGCAAACTTCGTGACTGGCTGATACAAACCGGAAGTATTTGCAGCCCGGTATTCTGTCCTGCTTTTCACAATATTAAACCGGAAGTCGTACAGGGAATTAAGTTGCCTTTCGATGCGCTCGTTTTTGGATAGCCTACCCTCGATGTGTCCCGCTTCGTTATTCCTTTTTTCTTTCATCGGATAGTTTGTTGGAAGCTGGTATATATTGTTGCTGCATCCACTGTTGCAACTCGTTCACATCGAAACGTAAGGAACGTCCACGTTTAACATATGGTATTGCTCCGCTGCTGGCTAAGTGGTAGAGGTAATTAACTGAATATCCGGTTATCCGGCTGGCTACGGATATTTTGACTAAAACAGATTGCCTGCTGTCCGGTTCTTCGGATGAAGAACTGCCTACGGGGGGAAAATCATCTTTTTCGATGTTTTCCAGCCGCTTGAAAATTTCTTCAAAAGGATTGTTCATGGTGCTTTGTTTTTTGAATTAGCACCACAAATGAAATAAGAAAAAATGGTAAAAAACAAAGTGTTAAGCGTTTGGAATTGCTTTGCTCGGCTCTGCTTTAAAATACTATCAGACCGTGAAAGTTCGTTTGTGTTCTTCACCTTATTATAATAGGGTATGAAACGTGAACGAAGTTCTTTATATCGCTTACCTTTTTCGGCTTTTCTTATTCTTTTCTCTATGCAAGTGGGACAAGTGAGGACATATTAGGACATCTGCGGACAGTCTGAAACAAGCTACTATTCAAGCTATATATTTGCACCAAACAAGAAAAAAGAAGTAATATCAAAACATAATGAAATATGGAAATAGTAACCATTGAAAAGAAAACATTCGAACTTTGGCAGGAAAAGTTTAACCACATTTATCAATCGTATGGATGCCCTATGTATTCCTTTGCGGAGAAAACAGGATAAGTGGCTGGATAACTGCGAAACCTGCCGTTTGCTGAACGTGTCTGCCCGGACGATGCAAACCTATCGTGATACGGGCAAATTACCTTATTCGCAAATCAATAACAAGATTTATTATAAGATTTCGGATGTGGAAACCTTTATGCAAAATCACGTGAAGAATAACTCTGAAAAAATAGAACTTAATGGACTTGATAACGAAAGATTCGGAAACTACGCAGGTATTGTTTTCATCCCTTGACCGGGTTTTGGAGAACGTGGAGCATATTGTCACCAACTACCGCCCGGTGCTGAACGGTGAACACTACCTGACGGGGGAGGAAGTCTGCCAAAGGCTGTGCATCAGTAAACGGACTTTGCAGGATTATAGGGACACGGGGCTGCTGGGCTACGTGCAACTTCCGGGAAAAATCATTTATCGTGAAAGTGACATCAGGGATTTATTGGATAGGCATTACCGGAAATGAAATCTTGAAAACTTGCTATCTTGGAATCTTGATAGCTTGAAGTCTTGAAATATAGCTGTCTTGTTTTCTATATTTATGGTTTGGTTGAAAGCCAGCAATCGTGTTTTTTAATAAAAACTGTATTGCTGGCTTTACTTATATTTATACAGATAGCTGTTTTTCAACCGCTTGCATATCTCTTAATATCGTTTTGGTC
>ENA-OPYU01000814-OPYU01000814.1-human-gut-metagenome-genome-assembly--contig:-NODE-814-length-11769-cov-3.370125_pt1 | contig 11769 bp, 14 predicted proteins | sample MGYA00242637_ERZ504482 | MGnify/ENA primary metagenome ERZ504482 (study PRJEB26092, sample SAMD00036237) | human gut metagenome | host: Homo sapiens | study: EMG produced TPA metagenomics assembly of...
AAGAACACCTGACCGTCACCCAGTTCAAAGTCCAGCGAGAGCAGGAACGGCTGGACGCCCTGACCGCCCAAGCCGACCAAAAGGCGCAGTCGCTTGCCAAAACCAGTCAGACCCTCTCCAAAAAAGGGAGAAGGAACTTGCCGCTGTGCAGAAAAAGACCACGCTCACGAAACGAAGCCCTCATTCATGCGCGTGATCTGGATTATATCGGCAAGCGCACCTTCCTCGGCAACTACTCGCTGACCGAAGAAGAATTTTCCAAGCTGAAAAAAGCAAGCCGACCACGGCTATATGATGGACGTGGAGAACCGCCGCCTGAAAGAAGAACTTTCCACCGCCAAGAAAGAGGCCGTTCGTTGGAGCAACAAGTACCACGACCTGTGGTACGACGTGAAACCCTATCTGGATGCTCTCCACCGTGCGCCCGAACTGGTGCGCGGCTTTCTGGAAAAGATTCTTGCCCCCAAGCAGGAGCGCACCATGAATGTGCCGCAGCGAAACCGCAAGCGTGGGCAGGATATGGAACTTTGATTTTCGGAGGATACCATTTGAACAAAAAGAAGAAGTCGAACAAATCCGGCTACCCGGATGAAGCAATCAAGACCCTTGCGCGTTGCTTTTATCCCTCCATGGTTGAGTTTTTCAACAGTGAGGAAGGCCAGCGTGAATATGAGGAATGGCTGAAAGAGCAGGAAGCTCTGCAAGCCTTGCCTGTTGCCGCATAAAAACAGCAGGACGCTCCCAGTAAAGAGGGAACGCCCTGCCTTATATAGATGTATCTCACCGAGTTGTGTCCAGTTGGACACAACTCTTATTTTTTGTCCTTAATCTTCTAACCCATGGCTCCCTGCTACATTCTTCAAATATTCCTCTGGGTCGCCATTCAAAATCAAGTCCGCATAGCCCAGCGGGTCATTGTAGATGAGGTAGTCCAGTTCTGACCTCTGCTCCATGGTAACATCCAGAGCATCCTCAACCCCGGTGCAGTCAATGGAAATTTTTCTCCCATCTTGGAGAGTCAACTCCACACACCCGGTATCCATGTTAAACTTGCAGGCTCTTTCATCGTACTTCATAATCATACCCTCCAAATCTTGTTATTGGCTTACGGTCTATGACAAGGTATCGGAGTTTTGCGCCGTCCACGGGAGCCTTCGTTGTTGTACCCGAAGAAAACGAAAAATCCGAACCCTTCTCCAATCGGAAATAGGTTCGGATTTTTCTTGTTTGGTGGGCGCGGGTGGATTCGAACCACCGAAGCTGAAAGCAGCAGATTTACAGTCTGTCCCCATTGGCCACTCGGGAACACGCCCATATTCACTTTTTGTGTCCTTCGCCGGACGACTTGTTTATTCTATCATGCAGAAAGGCTTTTGTCAACTGTTTTTTTACCTTTTTCTTCAAATGCGTTTTCTGTGCAGAGCAAAGGCGGGAAAAGCCCTGCAGCCATGCAGGCACGGCAAAGTCGGAGAAAAAAGCCAGCCGGAAGAAATTGATAGGCAAATTGCAAGAAAAACTCGGGACAATATGTGAAAAGTGCAAGACTTTTTGTCTCTGCATTGAAAAACGCAGTAAGGCGTGATATATTAAAAACGCAACAAAGTGCAACAAAATGGATGGCGCTTTTGTCACTCTGTGGCAAATCAGGCGGGATAAGTAGAAAAAGAAAGGCATAGCGACAAACCATGACGATTCAGGAATGTTATAGACAGATGGGCGCAAATTATGAGGACGTGCTCAAGCGGCTTTACAACGAAGGCATGATCTGCAAATTTACGCTGATGTTTTTGAACGACGACAGCTATCCGAAACTGGAGCAGGCATTGAAGGAAGGAAATGTGAAGGAAGCATTCCGTGCGGCACACACGCTCAAGGGCGTGTGCCAGAACCTGGGCTTTACCAACCTGTATCAGCCCACCTACGATTTGACCGAGGTGCTGCGCACAGGCACACTGGAAGGTACCAAGGAGCTGTTTGACAGCGTGACCTGCCAGTACAAAATCACCATCAATGCGATCCGTGCGCTCCAGTAAGCTCCGCATTTGGCTCGATCTCCAAACGGCATCCTTCCTTATAAAAAGGCAGGATGCCGTTTTTTATTGCATTCTGCGCAGTTTTATGATATAATGCCGGACGAACTGAACAGAAAAACAGCAGGTGCCTTTTGCCGATGCACTGCACGGCGGAAAGGGTAAAAGGGAAGCGGGTGCAGATCCCGCACGATCTCGTCACTGTGATAAGGGAGTCCGCATCAGGGTGCTTTGCACCAGCCACTGGAGCTTTTGCTCTGGGAAGGAGATGACGGGCGGCGATCTTTCAGTCAGGAAACCTGCCTGCTGTTGGTACGGGGGTGCAAACCCCAGATCACGAGGAATTGGTTGTACCAAAAAGCCCTGAAACAACAGAGGTCTTTTTGTCATGCCATCCGCAGGACAGAAGGGCCTCTTTTTTTCATCTCTCTTTCCTGTACCCTTTGTTTGGTTCAAACCGCAATTTATCCAGCAGGAAAGGACAAGAACAATGAGAAAGATCGAAACCAAAAAGCTGGCCGCAGCTGTTACGGCTCTGGCTCTGTGCGCCGGCGTGCTCACCGGCTGCGGCGGTGCTGCTTCCAGCACTGCATCCAGCACCGCTGCGTCTTCTGCTTCCAGCGAAGCGAGCAGCGAGGAGGCTGACGAAATGGCAGCAAAGAACGTGGCAGACCTGATCGATGCCATCTATGTGCAGGAGCGCAATGAGGATACCGATGCCCAGTGCGAAGCCGCCAAGGCTGCATGGGATGCCCTGACCGACACCCAGAAGGAACTGGTGGAAGGTGAGAACGCCGACCCCGACTACTTTGGCCGTGACACCGGCGATGCTTCCAAGGACGATGCCCGCAATCAGGACGACATTGGCGACAACGAGCTGCTGGTGGTCTCCTTCGGCACCTCCTTCAACGACAGCCGCGTGAAGGACATCAAGGGCATCGAGGATGCTCTGCAGGCCGCATACCCGGATTGGTCTGTGCGCCGCGCATTCACCGCACAGATCATCATCAACCATGTGCAGGCTCGTGACGGCGAAAAGATCGACAACATGCAGCAGGCCATGGACCGCGCTGTGGAAAACGGCGTGAAGAATCTGGTCGTCCAGCCCACCCACCTGATGCACGGTGCTGAGTACGACGAGATGATGGAAATGATCGACACCTACCGCGACAAGTTTGAATCTGTCGCTGTGGCTGAGCCCCTGCTGGGTGAGGTCGGTTCCGATGCTACCATCATCAATCAGGATAAGGAAGACGTTGCCAAGGCTGTCACCGCTGCTGCCGTGAAGGAAGCCGGCTACGACAGTCTGGATGCCGCTGCTGCGGACAAGGTCGCCTTTGTCTTTATGGGCCACGGCACCTCGCACACCGCAAAGGTGAGCTACAGCCAGATGCAGACCACTATGCAGACTCTGGGCTACGACAATGTGTTCATTGGCACCGTTGAGGGCAAGCCGGAAGAGACTGCCTGCGAGAACGTGATCGAGGCTGTTAAGGCTGCGGGCTACACCAAGGTCATTCTGCGCCCGCTGATGGTGGTTGCCGGCGATCACGCCAACAACGATATGGCCGGTGAGGATGCCGACTCCTGGCTGAGCCAGTTCAAGGCTTCCGGCGCTTTCGACAGCATCGACTGCCAGATCGCTGGTCTGGGTGAGATCGAGGATGTCCAGAAGCTGTATGTCGCCCACACCAAGGCGGCGATCGATTCTCTGAACGGTTGATCAAACGAACCCTCTCCGTCTCGCGGCCGCTTTGCGGCATCCGGTGGAGAGGGTTCATTTTTTTATCCGAACAATGGTATAATTAAAAGCTGAGTTTTTTATAATGTAGAGGTATTTCCTATGAAACGCGTTTTTCTGTTGTTGTCGCTGCTTCTCTGGCACTGAGTCTGCTGGTGGGCTGCGGCGCTTCTTCCACGGCATCTTCTGCAGCTTCCAGTGCTGCTTCTTCCGAGGCGGCATCCTCTGTGACTTCTTCTGCTGCTGAGACCGCCGCTTTGCCGGATGGCGTGTATACCGCCGAGTTTGACACCGACAGCAGCATGTTCCACGCCAACGAAGCCTGCGACGGCAAGGGCACCCTGACCGTGGAGAACGGCCAGATGACCTTCCATGTCAGCCTTGCTTCCACCCATATCGTCAACCTGTATCTGGGCAAGGCTTCCGATGCCGCCGACCACGAGGCCGACTGGCTGCAGCCCACCACAGATACCGTCACCTATTCCGACGGCACCTCGGAGGAGGTGTACGGCTTTGACATCCCGGTCACTGCTGTGGATACGGACTTTGACCTTGCCATTCTTGGCACCAAGGGCAAGTGGTACGACCATGTCGTCAGCGTGCGTGATGCCGTGGAAAAGGCTGCGGAAGCCGAGACCCCGGCAGACGGCACCTACACCTGTGATGTGACGCTGGAGGGCGGCTCCGGCCGTGCCACTGTGGACAGCCCCGCAGCCCTGACCGTGGCAGACGGCAAAATGACCGCCACCATCGTGTGGAGCAGCCCGAACTATGATTATATGATCGTGGACGGCGAGAAGTATTTGCCCACCAACACCGAGGGCAATTCCACCTTTGAAATTCCGGTATCGGCGCTGGATACCGCACTGGATGTCACCGCCGACACCGTTGCCATGAGCAACCCCCCACGAGATCGAGTATACGCTGACCTTTGATTCCGCAAGTCTGAAGTGACTCCTCCAGTCACCTTCTTTGGCAAAAAGATAAACTTTACCGTACTGCCAAAGCCTCCCTCTATGAGGGAGGTGGCCCGGCGCAAGCCGTGACGGAAGGAGTTACCTATGAAGATCACCCGCAACCAATTTCTGAAACTGATCTCCGCTGCGGCGCTGACGCTGACCGGCTGCGGCAGCAAGGCTCAGCCTGCCAATACGGAAAGTCTTGTTTTCTCCCATCATTACAAGCTGGACTATGCACAGCAGTTCACAGCGGACTGCTATGAGGGCGGCTATACCATGCTGACCATCGCGGAGTCGGATGCACGGTTCCTTGTTGTGCCGGAAGATGCTGCGGAGGTGGACGGTCTGCCTGCTGATGTGACTGTGCTGCGCCAGCCGGTGGAGAATATTTATCTGGTCTCCACCTCGGTGATGGATCTGCTTTTGCATCTGGATGCACTGGACAGCGTGGCCTTTTCCGGCACCAAGGCCGAGGGCTGGTATCTGCCCGAGGTGAAGCAGGCCATGGAAGAGGGAAAAATTGCCTACGCCGGCAAGTACAGCGCCCCGGATTACGAGCAGATCCTGGCAGCGGGCTGCCGCCTTGCCATTGAGAATACTATGATCCTGCACACGCCGGAGGTAAAGGAGCAGCTGGAACACTTTGGCATCCCGGTGCTGGTGGAGCGTTCCAGTTACGAGAGCGACCCGCTGGCCCGCATGGAGTGGATCAAGCTTTACGGCATCCTGCTGGGCAGGGAAGAACAGGCCGAGCAGGTGTTTTCCGCGCAGGAGACAGCCGTTCAGCCCATCCTCTCGCAGGAACCCACGGGAAAAAGCTGTGCCTTCTTCTCGCTGACCACCAACAACCTTGCCACTGTGCGCAAGGGCAGTGACTATGTGGCCCGCATGATCGAAATGGCGGGCGGCAGCTATGTCTTTGCGGACCTGACGGACAATGGCAACAGCCTTGCTACCATGAACCTGCCGCTTGAGGACTTCTATGCAGGTGCAAAGGATGCCGATGTGCTCATCTACAACAGCGCCATCGAGGGCATGATCGCATCGGTGAGCCAGCTGACCGAGCGTTTCCCACTGTTGAACGAGTTCAAAGCGGTGCAGAACGGTCAGGTGTGGTGCACCACCCAGAGCCTGTTCCAGCAGAGCATGGAGCTGGCAGACCTGATCGTGGATATGAACCGGGTGTTTACCAAGGGCACACCTGCCGCCAGTACCCTGAAATTCCTCACCCATGTGGACTAAAGAAGGAAAATTTTACAGAAAGGAAAGCCTATGACCCGTACCAGACGCCTTGCAGCCGCCTATATTGCCCTTGCGGCAGCCGTGGCTGTGCTTTTTGCGCTGAACCTGTTCTGGGGCAGCGTATCCCTTGCACCGGGTGCGGTGCTGACGGCACTGCTGGGCAAGGGCGGCGATGCGCTTGCGGGGAACATCATCCTGCAGCTGCGCCTGCCCCGCGCGGTCATGGCGGCGCTGCTGGGGGCAGCCCTCAGCGCAGCGGGATACCTGCTGCAGACCTTTTTTGCAAACCCCATTGCCGGGCCATTTGTTATGGGCGTTTCCAGCGGCGCAAAGCTGGCGGTGGCCCTGACCATGGTGGTGTTTCTGGACCGCGGGATGCTGACCAGCTCGGCCACGATGATCGCGGCTGCCTTTGCGGGTGCCATGGCTTCCATGGCCTTTGTGCTGGCGGTGGCCCGGCGGGTGCAGCGCATGAGCATTCTGGTCATCTGCGGTGTGATGATCGGCTATATCTGCTCCGCCATCACCGATATCGTGGTGGCCTTTGCGCAGGATTCCAACATCGTCAATCTGCACAACTGGTCGCAGGGCAGCTTTTCCGGCGTGACATGGGCCAATGTGCAGGCTGCGGCACTGGTGGTGCTGCCTGCGCTGGCGGCATCCTTTCTGCTTTCCAAGCCCATGGCCGCCTACCAGATGGGCGAGGAGTACGCCCGCAGCGTGGGCGTGAATGTCAAGCCTTTCTCGGCAGCGCTGGTGCTGCTATCCAGCCTGCTGGCGGCCTGCGTCACCGCCTTTGCGGGGCCGATCTCCTTTGTAGGCATCGCGGTGCCGCACCTTGTCAAGCAGCTGCTGGGCAGCGCAAAGCCGCTGTATGTGCTGCCGGGGTGCTGCTTGGGCGGTGCGGCTTTCTGCCTGTTCTGCGACCTGCTGGCCCGCAGTCTGTTCGCGCCCACGGAGCTGTCCATCAGCTCGGTCACGGCCGTGTTCGGCGCACCGGTGGTCATCTGGCTGCTGGTGCGGCGCAATTCAGAGCGGGAGGGCGCATGATGAACGAAAAAGCACTTTGCACTGCGCGGGAGCTTGCCATCGGCTACGGCAAGACACCGCTGCTCTCGGATATTTGCCTCGGGGTGCAACCGGGCCAGATCCTGACCTTGATCGGGCCAACGCGCAGGCAAATCCACCTTACTGCGCACACTGGCGGGCCAGCTTGCCCCCATGGGCGGCACAGTGCTTCTGGCGGGGAAGGATCTTACTGCCTATACCGGTACCCAGCGGGCGCAGAAGCTGGCTCTCATGGCTCCCCACAGCCGCCGGATGGAGCTGACCACCTGCTTTGATTTTGTTTCGGCGGGGCGCTATCCCTACACCGGACGGCTGGGCATTTTTGTCTGCCGAGGACAGGCAGCAGGTGCACAGAGCTTTGGAGCTGGTGGGTGCGGCGCAGCTGGCAGACCGGGATTTTAACCGCATCAGCGACGGCCAGCGCCAGCGCATCCTGCTGGCCCGGGCACTGTGCCAGCAGCCGGAAGTGATCCTGCTGGACGAGCCGACCTCTTTTCTGGATATCAAGGGCAAGATCGAGCTGCTCACCATTTTAAAGGAGCTGGCCCATACCGGCCAGCTGGCGGTGATCCTGAGCCTGCACGAGCTGGAATTGGCCGAAAAAATAGCGGACACGGTGGTGTGCGTTTCGCCCGCAGGTGTTTCCGGCGTGCTGACCCCGGAACAGGCGTTTCAGCCGGAGAATATCCGCACCCTGTACGGCCTGACCGAACAGCAGTACACGGCTCTGTTCGGCACACCGGAGCCGGAAGCCGAAAAGGCACCCGCCGGAAAACCTCAGTTTGAACATTACGTCCGCAGCGGGCAGAAGCTGCTGCGCTGCGGCTATACCACCGGCACCTGTGCCGCGCTGGGGGCTGCCGGGGCGGCGCGTCTGCTGCTGACCGGCCGCGAACCGGAAACGGTGGCTCTGCGCACGCCCAAGGGCATTGTGGTGGAGGTGGCACCCATTTACTGCCGCAGAACGGATGCCGGTGCGGTATGTGCCATCCGCAAGGACGGCGGCGACGATGTGGACGTGACCACGGGCCTGCCGGTGATCGCGTCAGTGGTGCTGGAACCGGATGCCCCCGGCGTGCGCATCTTTGGCGGCGAGGGGGTGGGCCGGGTGACGAAGCCCGGCCTTGACCAGCCCGTAGGCGAAGCCGCCATCAACCATGTGCCGCGCCGGATGATCGCCGAGGCACTGGAACGGGAAGCTGAAAATGCTGCCTACACTGGCGGCTTTGCAGTGACCATTTCCATCGAGGGCGGTGCCGAGACGGCAAAGCGCACCTTCAACCCGCACATCGGGGTGGAGGGCGGGCTTTCCATTCTGGGCACCAGCGGCATCGTGGAACCTATGAGCCAGCAGGCGATTCTGGATACCATCCAGCTGGAAATGAATCAGGCCGCACTGCGTGCAAAAAAAGTGCCCCCCGGCCCCCGGCCGGCTGGTGCTGGCCCCCGGCAACTACGGGCTGGATTATCTGGCCGGCGCTCTGCCGCAGTTCGAGCGGTTTCCCGGTGGTCAAAAGCTTCCAACTTCATCGGGGATACGCTGGATATGGCTGCCACGGCCAAATTTGAGGAAGTGCTTCTGGTAGGCCACGTGGGCAAGCTCTGCAAGCTGGCGGCAGGGGTCATGAACACCCACTCCCACACGGCGGATGGCCGCGCTGAAGTGTTCTGTGCCCATGCGGCGCTGTGCGGGGCCCGGCGCGAAGTGTGCGCTGCCCTGATGGATGCCGCCACCACCGATGCCTGCCTTGACATTCTGGACGGCGCACAGCTGCGTGCACCGGTGCTGGAAAGCATCCTTGCCGCCATCCAGATGCATCTGGACCGACGGGCAGGCGAGGCGTTCCGGGTGGGCGCGGTGCTGTTCTCCAACCAGCACGGCCCGCTGGGCGAGACAAAAACGGCAAAGGAGCTGATGCAGGAATGGCAGAACTGAAAGGTACATTTTACGGTGTCAGCGTCGGCCCCGGCGACCCGGAGCTGATGACGCTGCAGGCTGTGCGGCTCATCCGGCAGTGCCCGGTGCTGGCTGCGCCGCAGACTGATTCCGGCCAGATGCTGGCGCTGGACATCGCCCGCAGTGCGCTGGGAGAAGCGCTGGACGGCAAGACCATCGTCCCGCTGTACTTTGCCATGAGCCGTGACCCGGCTGCGCTGGCGGCTTCGCACGAAAAAGCCGCCGCCGCGGTGCGGCAGTATCTGGATGCCGGGCAGGACGTTGCCATGCTGAACATCGGTGATGTTTCCATCTATGCCACCTTTGCTTACCTGCAGGAGATCTTGCAGGCCGGGGGTTATGCCACCGCCATGGCGGCAGGCGTGCCCAGCTTTTGTGCGGCGGCGGCGCGGCTGAATGTGCCGCTGACCGGCGGCATGGATACGCCGCTTACCATTGCGCCCGGCGGCTGGACAGACCGCGTGCTGGAAATGCCCGGCACCAAGGTATTGATGAAAGCCGGCAGGCAATTGCCTGTCTTATTGGATACCCTGCAGCAGGCAGATAAGCTGAAAAAAAAGACGCACTTGTGTGCAACTGCGGTCTGCCGGACGAGCGGGTCTACCCGGATCTTTCCCTTGAGCGGCCGCAGGAACAGGCCGGTTATTTTGCCACCGTTTTGGTAAAGGAGTAACGTTATGGTACATTTTGTTGGTGCAGGCCCCGGCGCACCGGACCTCATCACCCGGCGGGGCGCGGCCCTGCTTCAGAAAGCCGACTGCATCATCTATGCGGGCAGTCTGGTGAACCCGGCCCTGCTGGGCCTTGCAAAGGCGGACTGCGCCATTTATAACAGCGCTGAAATGACGCTGGAGCAGGTGCTGGATGTGATGCGGCAGATGGAAGCTGCGGGTAAGATCACCGTGCGCCTGCACACCGGCGACCCCTGCCTTTACGGTGCCATCCGGGAGCAGATGGATGTGCTGGACGCCGAGGGCATCCGCTACGATGATACCCCCGGTGTTTCCAGCTTCTGCGGTGCAGCGGCGGCACTGAATGCAGAGTACACCCTGCCCACCGTCAGCCAGACCGTCATCATCACCCGCATGGAGGGCCGCACCCGGTGCCGGAAAAGAAAAGCTGGCAAGCCTTGCCGCCCACGGGGCAACGATGGTCATTTTCCTATCCATCGGCCTTGTGGACAAAGTACAGCAGGCGCTTCTGGCAGGCGGTGCCTATACGCCGGATACCCCGGCAGCGGTGGTGTATAAGGCCACATGGCCGGAGGCAAAAAACGGTGCGCTGCACCGTAGGTACGCTGGCGGAAAGCGTTCATGCAGCGGGTATCACCAAAACGGCGCTCATCGTGGCAGGCGGCTTTCTGGGCCGGAATTATGAGCGCAGCAAGCTCTACGACCCGGCCTTTACCACTGAGTTCCGCAAGGGGACAGACCAGTGACCCGCGCCTATCTGGCCTTTACGGCAAAGGGCCTTGCACTGGCCCAAAAACTGGCGGCGGCATATCCCGGCAGCGTGGCCCGCTGCGGCCATGAAGCCGGGCAGGTGCACCTTGCCGATTGGACGGCCCGCCAGTTTGCCGGGAGCGATGCCCTTGTTTTTGTAGGTGCTGTGGGCATTGCGGTGCGGGCCATTGCGCCCCACTGCCAAAGCAAGGCACAGGACCCTGCCGTTGTGGTGCTGGACGAGTGCGGCCGCTTTGCCGTGCCCATCCTCTCAGGCCACCTGGGCGGTGCCAACGACCTTGCCCGGGCGCTTGCCGCTGTGTGCGGTGCGGTGCCGGTGATCACCACAGCCACCGACGCAAACGGTGTGTTTGCGGTGGACGAGTGGGCAAAGCACCAGAACTGCACCGTGCTGGAGCCGGAGCGCATCAAGCTTGTCAGCGGTGCACTGCTGGCGGGCAAAACGGTGCAGTTTGCATCCGACTGGCCCATTGCGGGTGCACCGCCTGATGGGATCACGGCGGGAGATGACCCGGACTTTGCCCTCACCCTCTGCCCGGCGGGGGATGCGCTGCATCTGGTGCCGCGCATCGGCGTGCTGGGCGTGGGCTGCAAACGCGGCACCAGCACCGAAACGCTGGCCGAAGCCTTTGCAGCTTTCTGTGCCCAGAACCGCCTTGCGCCGCAATGCATCACGGCGGCGGCAAGCATCGACTTAAAACAAAACGAGACGGGCCTGCTGACCTTCTGTAAGAGCCACAGTTGGCCGGTGCAGTTTTCACAGCGGAACAGCTGCGTGCCGCTCCCGGCAGCTTTACGCCTTCGGCCTTTGTGCAGAGCGTTACCGGCGTGGACAATGTTTGTGAACGGTCGGCAGTGCTGGCCGCAGGCGGGACACTCGTTTTTCACAAATATGCCCATACCGGCGTGACCCTTTGCGCTGGCCGTGCGGCCCTATGCCCCCGGACTGGAGGTGGCAGAATGTTTGACCCGATGGAATTTGAGATCGACGAACCGGAAAAGGTAGTCTACGTGGTGGGCATTGGCCCCGGAGATGTTTACTACCTGACGCAGGAAGCCCAGAACGTTCTGGAACACGCAGATGCCATCTGCGGCTATAAACTTTATCTTGACCTGATCGAGCCGGAGTTCCCATGTGAGGAATATTATTCCACCGGCATGACCAAGGAAATCGACCGCTGCCGCTGGGCGCTGGAAAAGGCGAATACCGGCAGGCGCGTGGTGATGGTGTGCAGCGGCGACGCAGGCGTTTACGGCATGGCCAGCCCTGTGCTGGAACTGGCGCAGGATTACCCGGACGTTGCCGTAG
>ENA-OPYU01000815-OPYU01000815.1-human-gut-metagenome-genome-assembly--contig:-NODE-815-length-11767-cov-2.292440_pt1 | contig 11767 bp, 19 predicted proteins | sample MGYA00242637_ERZ504482 | MGnify/ENA primary metagenome ERZ504482 (study PRJEB26092, sample SAMD00036237) | human gut metagenome | host: Homo sapiens | study: EMG produced TPA metagenomics assembly of...
AAGCGCCGGCTGTATAATCTCCTATAATATCAGTGAGAAGAACGTAACCTCCCTGGGCAAATTTCTGCAGATCCAGTTCTCCCTTCAGTACCTTCAACTTTGGCAGTACAGCTTCATCATAGGCATAGATCCTTGTATCAAGCTGCTGTTTTTTCTTTTGCATTATGAATAACCTCCATACCCCATTCATCCTGACGAAGCTTTCCTTCCTCCTGATATTTCCGATAACGGTTCAGGGCTTTCTCATCCATAAAAATATCTGCGATTCCATAGACCTGCCATAATTCATTTTTGGAAATCACTCCCGGCTGTGAATCTGCCAGCTTTACATAGTCTTTGTCCAATTCATAATCAACAACTCTTACTGCCCCGTTTCCCACAATATTCGTTGATGCCAGCAGAACATCTCCCAGAAGCCTTTGTTCCAGATAGGCATCCACACGAAAGCTTCCCACCCCTGTGAGAACCATACAGAGAAGTATCGTGCTCATGGATAGAGAAACCAGAACCAAAGCTGTCTTTTTTCTGCTGCGTCCCAGATTGGAAAGAGCCATACGGTGAATCTGAGCGCCGGTTTCTGATTTTTTGTTCTTTTTACGGCTTCTGTTTCCCTCTGTATAACGAATAGCTTCGATAGGAGAAACACTTCCTGCAATTTTTCCCGGTTTGCGACAGCTGATAAATACTGTGATCAGGGCAAAACAAAATTCCAAATACTGCCACTGACAGCCGGAATTTTATTTTAAGATCCAGATCTGTATAGGCTGTCATTTCCATTACAAAAGGAAAAAATAAGATCTGACACCGCATATCCTGATGCAAGTCCAATGGGAATTCCCACTGCCGACAAAATCAGAGCCTGCCTGCGTATCATACTTCTGATCTGTTTCTTTGTCGTTCCCACTGTTTTTAGCAATCCATAAAAAACGGATATCCTGAAATACAGAAATATAAAAAAATATTATAAATGATCAGATATCCAGCCAGCAGAATAATAACAAACGCAGAAACATAAAACCACAATTGTCAGAGGATCTGAATTTTCTGCCGGTTCTGCATATACGCCAGTTTACACCATAATCAAGAGATTCTTCCCAGCTGTATCCCTCATCCTCTCCATTTGGATAATAGCCTGCTTCCCGGATTACGGAACGAACGGTTTCCTCACTGTTTTTTGGACTTTCAAAATACAGGCCAACCGAATACAGACCAAACACCTGTATCCTGTGGATTTTCCTTTGCCCATTTCTTAAAAATCCCTGTCTGTAAGGTTTTCCCTTCAGCTGGTTCCAGAAGGCTTCTGATACATAAAGCTCCGAGGCATGTCCCAGCCTGTTTCCCTCATACCAGCCGCACACCCGGAAAGTCCTTGTGATCTTTTTCCCATGAAACGTAAATTCCAGAGGTATCTCCCCTCCCAGCTTATGAGGAAGTCTCAATTCATCTAAAACATACGTGTCAACAATAATATCCTCCTCTTTCTGTGGCATAGTGCCTTGTTCCAGTTTGATAAAAGAATTTTCCAACTCCTCTTCTCCCTGTGGCATCCTGATCTCATACTGACGTTTATTCAGATTTTCAGCTACGCTAATAAAAATATTCCATGTATAATCTTTTACCCGACTGTCTGATACTGTTTTTTCCATCTCGCTCCGCTGTTGCAGCCTTCAGACCTGCATGAAATCTTCCCCGACCTCCCGCATGGTAGACTCCTGCATGGCATCGGAAATTCCTGTTCCCATAGCTGCCAGTGTGGTAAACAGCATACAGGTAAGAGCAATGGCTGCAATGGCAAACGCATTTCGCATTCTGTTGTTTTTCAGACTTCGCATGGAAAGGCGCCGCATTACTTCCTGATTATTATTTTTCATCCTGCTCCCCTCCTACGATCTTTCCGTCCTCAATACGGATCACCCTGTCTGAAAGCTGAGCCATAGCCTCATTATGAGTGATCATCACAATAGTCTGCTGAAACCGCTCTCCAGTCAGCTTCAGAAGTCCCAGAACCTCCTGACTTGTCCTGGAGTCAAGATTTCCTGTTGGCTCATCAGCCAGGATGATCGCAGGTTTGCTTGCCAGAGCCCTTGCAATGGCAACTCTTTGCTGCTGCCCTCCTGAAAGCTGGTTGGGCATACTGTTCTTTTTATTCTGAATGCCAAGCATCTCCATAATCTCCTGAATAAACCTGCGATCCGGCTTTTCCCCGTCAAGCTGAATAGGAAGTACAATGTTTTCGTAAACATTCAGAACAGGTACAAGATTGTAATTCTGAAAAATAAATCCAATATTTCTCCTTCGGAAAATCGTTAGTTCTGATTCATTCAGCTTAAAAATTTCTTTTCCTGATACAAATACACTTCCTGAAGTAGCATAGTCCAGTCCGCCCAGCATGTGAAGAAGGGTTGATTTTCCGGATCCGCTTGTCCCCACCACTGATACAAACTCCCCCTCCTCCACAGAAAGGTTCACTCCATCCAGAGCCTTTACCTGATTTTCTCCTGAACCATAATATTTTTTCAGATCTACTGTCTTTAAAATTTCCATGATCTTCGCCTCCTTCTTTTCTGCTTTTATCATATCACCGGTTTCTGACATATTCCTGACAAAAAAGGAAAAAAGTTCTTACAAAACTGTCAGAACTTCATTCAGAAGGAAAATACGGAAGCTGCTGCCTTCGCCCGGTCGGGAAACTGCCGTAACATATCCTTTTTCATTATTTAAAATTAACTGGGCCAGATACAGGCCGAGACCGCTGCCCTGCGTCTGCGCCGCATTGCCGCTTCGGTAAAACGTTGGAAAATTTTATTATATTCTCCCCTGGGAATTCCGATTCCCTGATCTGTGATTTCTATCTGGGTATACAGTTCCATCGGATATACCCGAACCGTAACTGTACTTCCTGAAGGAGAATATTTTACCGCATTATCTAGAATATTTTCAAGCGCCTCTGCTGTCCATTTAGGATTGTGATACAGCTTTCTGTCCTCAAATGCTTCTACCATAATCGTAATATTTTTATCCTCTGCCTGAGCATAAACGCCGCTTACTGCCTGTCCGATGGTTTCACGAATACCTGTATATTCCGCAGAAAAGGAGATGATTCCCTTTTCCAGCTGGGACGCTTTCAGCATATTTTCAAGAAGCCACTGCATCTTTTTTGCCTGAGTTCCGGCCAGATGTGTGAATCTCTCTCGTTCCTCTGCTTTAAGAGATTCATCCTCCAGAAGCTCCGTATACATGATCACATTTGCCATAGGCGTTTTCAGCTGATGGGTAAGATCTGAAAGAAGCGATGCAACCTCATCTCTTTCTTTTTTTGCCTGAACCTCTTTTTCTCAGCCTGATTCAGAAGTCTCTGCAAAGTGTTTTCCAGTTTTGACTCCTGTGTCTCTTTCATAGTAGAAAAACCGGCTGTGCCTGTTTCCTGATAATCCCGCAGCAGCTTCTGCATACGCTTTAAACATTTCAGATAATAAAGACCAAGAAGAAATACTGCCGCAAGAGCCAGCACCAGACCCCCTGTCAGTAATTTCTGCGTCATTTCCGCTCCTCCCACAGATATCCCATTCCGTGTACTGTTTTTATGTACTCCGGATGAGAAGCGTCTTTTTCTACTTTTGTACGAAGCCGCCGGATATTGACCATTAAAGTATTTTCCTCTACAAATTTTCCTCCATTATCCCACACATGGGACAAAATCTGCTCTTTTAAAAGCACCTGGTTTTTGTTTTCCAGAAAATACTTCAGAATACGATATTCCGTCAGGCTTAAGTCCAGTTCCTCATCCTCTTTCCATGCTCTCATTTCTTTATTATCCACACGGATCTGCCCTGAGATAAGCTGCCCGGCTTTTTCCGACTATCCTCCCTGCCTGCGAAGGAGCGCCACAATCCTTGCCTTTAAAACTGCCAGTGAAAATGGTTTCGCAATATAATCGTCCGCTCCGCTTTCCAGACACATGACCTGATCGATCTCCATGTCACGGGCAGTGATCATCAGTATGGGGATTTTCCACTTTTCTGATATTTCACGGCAAAGCATAAGCCCGTCACCATCCGGCAGATTCCAGTCCAGCAGTATCAGATCCGGCTGAGTTTGTTCAAGAGCCCTGCGGCTGTCGCTGCAGGCAGAAAACCGTTCTGTCTCATACCCTTCTTTTTCAAGCATGAAGGAAATCCCCTCTGCCAGAGCCTCATCATCCTCAATTAAAAATATAAGCATTTATGTCCCGACCTCCTGAGTCCTGCTGCCCTAAAACAGCATCTTTGATCCTGAAAGAATCACTTTGTTTTTTAGGATATCATGATATCTTCCATGAAGCAAGACAGACTCAGGAAATCCTATTATCTCTTCATACAGATCCACAGTGAAGCCTCGGCTCCCTGTGACTTATCCACATTATGGTATTCTACAAATCCCCCCTGCCGTTTCATAAAATCTGCTGCAATCGAAAGCCCAGCCCCTGATGAGTTCTGTCATGGCGGCTTTCATCTCCACTAAAAAATGCTTCTTTTCCATGAAGAAGGGCCTTTTGACTAAATCCCGATCCATAATCCCTCACAGAAACTCTCAGATATTCCCTGTGATCCTGTCCACTGTCTGATATTATGATAAAATCTGTTTTCCCTGCAGAATCTTCTTCACCCATAATCTCTGCCTGTAAAATTTCTCTTTCAATGGTCACACAGATTCCTTTCTCCGGGTCTGTATGCTCTATGGCATTGTCTACCAGATTCCCCCAGGCTCTGAGAATCTCCTCCTTACAGCACAGAATACTTTTCGCTTCTTCAGGGCTTCCCTCTAAGGGGAAGATATCCTGATTTACGTTTTTCCCGGAATCATTTTTTGCTTCTTTTTTCTGCAGCTGTTTTTCAGTCCTCACCTCAAAGGATAGCGGTATTTTTCGAACTGCTGCAAGCTGCCTTACAAAATCGCAAATTTCCCCTGACAATTCTTCTACTGAAACTTCCTGCCAGCTCTTTTGTTCCTTTTGCCCTTTCAGTACCTGCCTCATAGAATCCAGATAATCTGCGATAAATCCTGTATTTTTCAGGATTTCTTCTGCACATTCCCGGTCATCCTCCTGCAGTTCTGCCTCCACAAGAAGCTCCGCATTCCCCCGAACTACGGTCAGAGGTGTTTTGATATCATGGGTAAGGGCAGAAAGCTGCTGTTTTTTCAACTGTTCAGTATCCCACTGGGGTTTTCAGAGAGACCTTCAGAGCCTCTTTCATTTTTTCCAAGGAAGCCATAACCTCGTCCACCTCCCGGATCTCAGAGGTCTCAGCAGCAAATTCCAGATCATTTTCAGAAATACGCGCTGTTGCCTCAGTAAGGCAGGCAAGCTGTTTTTTCAGCTTTCTGCCAAATTTCCCGGACAGGTAACATCCGTTTAACACAGTAAGAGTAATAAAAAACTCCCAGCGTCAGAATCATATTAAAGGTTTCCGGCGAAGGAAGAATCTCATTCAGTTTTTCTTTTGCATAGCGCATGGCAACAAAATACTTGATAATACAGATTTCACCGTTATTTTTTTGCCAACAAAAAAATTAATATCCCTTTCCCTGAGGTATATAGTATCTGTTTATATTTTTTCCAGGCGTCCTTCTGCACCTCTTCATCAAAGGTTCCGTAAAGAAAGCTGCCCTCCCGGTCAAACACACCGTAAAGACTGCCCGAAGGAATCATTTCCTCTTCTGTAATATCCGCTTCCTGAAGCGTTTCCTTTGTATTTATCAGCTGCTGCTCCGCGTAATTTGCCGGAAGAAAAGGACCGGACGGAATCAGGATTAAAAAAATCATTACCGCGCCGGAGATCAGCGCCGCAAAAAATGTTCCTGTCACAAACATAAAAATATAACGGCCAAACAGTCCTGCAAGCGAAATCTTCTTTTTTCTTATTTCCATTTATATCCGATCCCCCACACAGTCTCTACCGGCGATACCCCATACTTCTGAAGCTTTGCCCGGATATTTTTTATATGCTCGGTAATGGCAGAGCTGTCCCCCTTCTCCGTCGTACCCAAATACATGCTCGTAAATCCTTTCCTTGGAAAAGACCTGTCCCCGATTCAGAGCAAGATATTCACAGATGGCATACTCGCTTTTTGTAAAAGGAATCTCCGCTCCCTGAAAAAACACCTGTCTGGAATTCAGGGAAAAAGACAGCTCTCCCAGAGTTATCACATGCTTTCTTTCTCTGTTTTCTCTCCTTAGGTGGGCGGCAACCCTTGCTCTCAGCTCTCCCAGGCCAAAAGGCTTTGTAATATAATCATCTCCGCCGATTCCAAGACCGGTCATAAGATCGGCCTCGTCTGTTTTTGCTGTCACAAAAAGGATAGGACAATCTACCTGGTCACGGATTCTCCGGCACAAACTGAAACCGTCTGTCCCCGGCATCATCACATCCAGAAGAATCAACTGATAATCATTCAGGCGCCGAAAATCCAGTTTTTCCGGATCGTCCAGAGTATCTGTCTGATATCCTTCTTTTTCCAGGGCTTTACGTATCACGTTCAAAATCCCTCTGTCATCATCAACTACCAGAATCCGCGTCATTTTTTCCTCCTCCTATTCGGAAACCTCTCTTCCCTCATAAAAATGAAACCATATAAAGATTATGACACAAAGAACCGTTCCCAGCAAGATACAGGTCAGAATATCTCTCAGATCTGTATTGGCAGCTCCCAGAGCCACTCTTCTATTAAATTTTTCCGCAAGATACAAAGAAGTTCCCCGGGAACTCCAGGAACAGGGGAAATACTGCCATTTTCCCTGTCCCAAGTCCTGTCAGAAACAAAGCGGAGATCAGAAGCTGCCCTATGGAAACAGCAATAGACACTGTTTTTGAAAAACAGAGATTCAGAAACAGATGCTCCAGATAAAGAGGCAGACTTCCAAGCCAGAGAAACACTCCTGCTTTCCAAAAAAATAGAAAACGGGATCTCCATATCACCCAATATCGTTCTGTTTCCCACTCCATAGAGTATCACAGAGCCCATTACTGCCAGGAAAGCCAGAATTTCAAGGCTCATCCATTTTGCCAGAAAAATGCTTTCTCTTTTTCCCGTAGTCATAAGAAATCCCTGCAGATGACCGGATAACTCCAGCTCTATGTTTCCGGCGCAGATCACAGATGCCAGTACCGGAAAAACAACTCCCACTGCCTGCACAAAAACGGAAAACTGAAGCTGTGCGCTGATTCTTGTCCATGCCAGAAAAAGAACGCCGGCAGCCACAGGAACAATCACATGAAGGGGAAACCAAAAAGGTGTGGCGCATTTTATAAAACTCTGCATTTTAGCTGTCTCATTATTTTTCCACCTGCCCTTTGTAAACCAATTTTTCGTGTAAAATACCAGAGCGCAGCAAACCACAAAAGAGAGACCACAACTCCAACCGCAGCAGCCGGTATGCTCATAAGCTGAGGCGTATATGTCATCTGTCCCGGCTGTGCCGGCAAGCCGTTAGGCAGAGTCTTTTAAAAACAGGACACATCACTCTTGGAGTGATCCCATAAGGATAAGGAAAAATAAGTTTTTCCAGAGCCATAAGAGGACCGGCTACCTGGCTTAGTCCCACACTTATGATCACCATAACCAGCACTCCTGTTTTCTGCACCAGAAACAGACAGAAGGGAAGCTGCCACAAAGAAGTCAGCCAGATCAGTATTGCCGCAAGAATCTGAGCCGGTACGGACGGGGCATTCAAAAAAGGTCATATGAAGTCCTCTTTCCATAATGACAGAACCTGCAAGAACAAAACCGTCAGAAACAAAGTAGCAAGTCCGCTTACCATAACCGATAACAGCACCTTTGCATCCCAGATCCTTCTCATATCTGCCGGAAGCACCCAGATTGTACGGTTTTGCTTTTATGATCCTTTCCTCCAATCTGAGAGCAGGCCACTGCCAGAAATCCCGGCATCATCAACATGTACCACCAGTTATATCCGTCCATGGCAAAATAATTATGAGTCAGCTGGGCAGACAGAAAAGCGCTTACCGCAGGCATCAATATCATCAGCCACCAAAGAAACGTATGACGGTATTTCATTTTTTCTGCTTTAAGATATGTATTCATTTATCTCACCCCTCTCTCTACTGCCACAATTTTCATAAAAGCTGTTCCAGATCCTGACTTTCATCCACAATTCCCTCATATCCCAGTTTTCCATTTGCTATAATTCCTATATAATCTGCAGTCTGCTGAATCTCACTTAAAATATGGCTGGATACCAGAACCGTGATCCCCTGATCGGGAAAGCTCCGGATCAGATGGCGCAGTTCCTGGATACCCAGAGGATCCAGACCGTTTACCGGTTCATCCAGAACCAGAAGCTTTGGATGTCCCAGAAGAGCAATGGCAATTCCCAGCCTCTGCTTCATTCCCAGAGAAAATTTCCCCGGCGGGCTTTTTTCCTGTGTCAGTCAGATCTGCAATCTCCAGCACTTCCCTCATTCGCGCTTCTGTTTCCCCCAGGATCAAAGCCCGTACCTTCAGGTTTTCCCAGGCAGAAAGATTTTCGTAAACAGGCGGAGTTTCAATCAGGCCTCCGATATCCTTCAGATCCTTTCTGCTCCAGGGATGCCCCTGAAAAAATAATCTGCCCGGAATCCGGCCTCAAAAGCCCTGTTATCATTTTTAACAAAGTGGATTTTCCTGCTCCGTTCGGCCCGAGAAGCCCATATACACAGTTTTCCGGTATAGACAGAGAAATGATTTTTTTAAAACCTGCTGCTTTTTTGAAAGACTTTTGAAGATTTTTGATCTCAATGATATTCTGACTCATCTTTTCCCTCCTGTAAGTAAGATATGTTTAAGAATCCCGGGAATTTTCGGTCTGACGTTACCCGTTGTTCTTATTGTACCTACAGGATAAAAGACAATTATAAGGAATTTATAAGGAAATATACTTTTGAAGAAATTTAACAACAAAAATTTCGCTCTGCTCCTGACGAGCATAAAAGGGGGCTCTATGTTCTATCTCCACTATAATGGTATCGTAATTTAACTCATTGTGCTACTTAAAATTACGACTGCTTATCGACTCAAAATTGCCCAGATTACCCCTATATAATTGAAAGCACTTTTTTCAGAAGATGAGATGTTTTATCTGTCCAATATCACATTGTTCTCCAAATACACTGTTGAATGCCATGCACAGGTTGTGCCCCAGAATTTTATTCTGTAATCGGGTACATAATCCATGAAAGCTTTTTGCGAGAACTTTTTCCGCATTTAACTGTTCGCTAAGCTGCGAAAATACAGTTTCCACCCTACGACGGAAGCGGAAGATCAGCTGCCGTATTTCTTTTGTCCAGTTGTTCTTATGATTAGATGGTTTGAGAGACATCAGGCAGATACCTTTTTTGCACGCATATCCTGCAAAAAGGTTTTCCCCCAGTATAGCCTTTATCTCCAAATATTGTAACCCGCAGATGGTTTTCTGCAAGGTCGCGCAGTCCTTCCCGGTCATCCACAGATGCGGGCGTAATCTCAAAAGCAGTTACATAACCTTCTATGGTAATAAGGGCATGTACTTTGAACCCGAAATAAGTTTCCTTTTTTGGATGGACATTTTCCATAATTTGCGCCATCCTCGCGGAAGGAACGGCAGTAACGCGCATGCCCAAATTTGCAGACTGGAAGAGGGAAGCTGTCAATTACAAAATAACGGCTGTCAGGTATTGGGAAGGATTGAGCCAGTTTCTGCCGGAGCAGTTCCGTTACTTGTAAAAGAGCTCTTCTGGTTCGGTTAAATCGCGTGCGGCAGCATAGATGCGGAAAAAGGTGTCGATAATTACGTTTCACGAAAGAATACCATGCCTTTTCAGAATCTATACCAATGAGTTCACCACAAATGCTTAGCGTAATTATTTCAGAATCAGACATCTTTGCAGTATGCACATTCCGCCTTTGGGAAACGCATACAGGGACAGACCGTTGATACAAATCATCAATAACTGTATAAACAAGCAAAATAAAATCTTCAAAAGTTGCTGTGAGAGTGGTATAATCATCTTTAAACTTCAACATTATGTGTGCCTCCTTTCATAGCATGTAGTGGTGTACAGCTATAGGATAACATATTTTGTTGAAGTTTTTTATATTAACTAGCACAATGGGTTAAGTTATCTTTTCTTAATTGGTAGTAATCCATAATTTTCACGCAATCGGTTGAATCTCCGTCTTTGCTTGTCGTCCATATTGAATTTCTTCATTATTCTGATAGTTTCTGAAATATCCTCTGTCATAACAGCTCGCCATATTTCCTCTGAAATAAATGCGATATTAGTATGCTTATCTGTACCACCTTCACTTACTGGAATTTTCCTTATACATTTCATTTGATGTACATTCAGCCTATTCCCCATGACATAACAGTTCCCCTGTTGCACGAGGTATGCAGAAATACTATTATCATTCAGTAGTTATATGTCCCAAGATTTCTGAAATGACCGGAAGAGGGATCTCATGCTCTAACAGACGACTTGCAAGGCTGTGACGAAGCGTATGGGAATCTTTCTTTTTCCCTTCAAGATGAATCCCTGATTTCTGGAGATGAACTCTTACAAGGCCACCGACTGCACCCGGATTAAAATTCGTATACGGTGGAACTTGCCTCACAAAAATCATGATCTGAATCAGTTTTTGGCCTTGCGTTCTTCAGATAATTGATGATTGCTTCACCCACATCTTCAAGCAGAGGAAGTTCCAACGGATTTCCTGTTTTTACCTGAGTTAAACGGATAATCTCTTTTTCCCAATCGATATTGGAAAATCTGAGATTGGCCACATCACTGCTGCGCAGCCCGAGTCTTGCAATCAGAAGAATGATTGCATAATCACGGATTCCACAAGGGTTTCCAAGATCAATCGAATCAAGAAGCTTTTTTACTTCGTTTGCAGTATATGATGAAGGTAAACGGCTTTGCCTGTTGTAATGGGGATTGGGAAGCTTGGAGAACATCTCCGTATTCATAAAGCCATTCTCATAGCAGTATTTCAGATAATATCGAACTGCCCGCATTGTATGATTTACGGTTGGCTTTTTCATAGCAGCTCAGTGATGCCATGAAATCCAAAACATCTTTAAGAGACAGTGTATCCAGAGAAGATATGTTTTCCATTTTTCAAAAATGCAAAAAATCTTTCCAGATATAAACTGAAAACCTTATTTGACTTTTTTAATGATTCCTGTTTTCTCTCGATGGGAGAGGTAGGACTCAGCACTGTCTTTGAAACTGTCAGGAAAAGTGTATGCTCTTTTATCCATAACAAGATATAGAGTCACATTTCCTGAATGTTGGTATTCTGCTAAAGCATTAATACAACGGGAATAGGTTGCACACCATTTCTTCTGCTCGATTTTAGATGACATAGAATAATGGTCTTCTAAAAACTGCGATCCAAAATCCATACTGAAAGATTCCGTGTTATGTTCTTTTGCGTAGAGCAAAAGTTGCTTTGTAAGAGTTTTAAATACGTTTTGGTAATAGTTGGATGCACCAGCTTCAATGAGTGCCTCCTTGGTTTGGTTGATTAGTTGCTGCAAAGTTAAATTTTCCACCTTGTTTTCCTCCTTAAGTGCTTTGATAAAAATACACTTAAATCGTGATAGATTATGAAAAGTAAATCAACCAAAGAATCCTTTATTTATAAGGTTTTCTATCGCCTGCTTTGCATAATGTGTAGCTTTTCATAACCAACGCCGCCTTTCTGGTTGGCGATGGCGATGATTTGTGTGTTCATGACTTCACCTCAT
>ENA-OPYU01000816-OPYU01000816.1-human-gut-metagenome-genome-assembly--contig:-NODE-816-length-11731-cov-2.426491_pt1 | contig 11731 bp, 18 predicted proteins | sample MGYA00242637_ERZ504482 | MGnify/ENA primary metagenome ERZ504482 (study PRJEB26092, sample SAMD00036237) | human gut metagenome | host: Homo sapiens | study: EMG produced TPA metagenomics assembly of...
CTTGCTGGAATCGCCCTTCCCGCTTCCCATAAATGCACGGATACCGAAAAACAGGACAACCACGATTAACAGAATCGCTCCGCCAAGCATAAAATAGCGAAGGTTATCTGATAACCATTCTCTGAAAATTATCCAAGTTCTTGTCCTCCTTAATACAACGCACCGGAACGCCCGATCGTTCCAGGCAATACACCTGAAGGGAATCGAACCCCCGCACATGGTACGGAAACCACTGCTCTATCCACTGAGCTACAGGTGCATCAAATTCGAAAGCTGCATTATCATTCGTTACTGTCTAGCGTTTAAACAGCAACCTTATATACAACCACTTCGACTAAAAAATTATAGCACAATATCGACTGGATGTAAGATTTTTTCTTTTGACGGAATAGTTATGTCAGCTTTTGAAAAAGGGGCTGTCGGGAAATAGACAGCCCCGCCTCATCCGGGCAAAATCTCCCACAAATTGTGACGCACATCTTGCAGAAAGCCTTTTTCAAACACGCTCTAGTACTCCATTTTTACTCCATTTTCGTAATAAATAGCTTGAAATTATAATAATTTACGTGGAATACACCACTCTCTCAACCCCTGGAAATACTGGAAAAATCAGGTGTTCCGTAGAGGTCGTATGGGGTGCTCTGATATACGTAATAATTACATTTATTTGCACCCCATCTGGTTACAATAAATCCAGTAAAATCAAGGGATTCCAAGGCTCTACGCCATATCATTTTTCTGCACTACCCCATTTTTACCCCACGGTATCATCCACAAAATTTAATAACTTTTTCATTACTAGCTAAATTTATCTCAGCTGCCGGATCAGGGAGATCAATTGAATCTTCAAGAAGTTGCATATCATTCACTTTTTTATGCTCCATAACCGCAGTATATAAATCCATTGTCATCTGAAGAGAAGCATGGCCAAGATACGCTTGCACTGTTTTTGGTACAATTCCAGCTTCAAAACATCTAGTAGCAAATGTATGTCTGAAGCAGTGTCCTGAAAAAGTTTCCATCAAATCCAACGGATCCCTCATCAGATTCACTTCCTGCACGATTCTTTCAATTGCATCGCAATATAATTGTGCATTTAATGGAGTCCCAAGCTTCGTAGTAAACAGGAAATCAGGAAATTCCAAATTCTTCCTACACGTTTTCGCCATTACAATTTTATGCTGAATAATCTGTTTTTCTAGTGCTTTACGGCAATATGAATTAATCGGAACTGTTCTTATGCTTGTTTCTGTCTTTGGGGGACCAAGATGAAATGTCTTACACTCATCACCCTCCAGTTTCTGATACAACAGCGTACGATTCACATGAATAACATTATTTTTCCAATCAATATCCTCTTCCGTAAGCGCATACAATTCTCCCGGACGTAAACCAGTATTTACAGCAACAACAAACATATTATTATAGAATGTACCGGCGGCACATTCAAAAAAGTCTGTCTGATCCTCTTTGCTGAGTGCCTTAATCTCATTCTGCGGCTTATTCTTTGGCAATCTTACACCTTTTGCTGGATTGCGGATAAGGAACTGATCTTCCATTGCTCTATTAAGCATATCAATAAGAAGAACCTTCACTTTGTTCAGAGACTCATACTGATATCCTTTTTTTCGACATATTATTCACTAAATCTGTAATCATCAATTTGGTGATATTTACTAAACGAGTTTTTCCAAAAACTGGTGAAATCAACCTTCTATACATTGAATTGTATGTAGTTTTTGTACTGAGCCTGACAACAGGCTCTTTATAAACCCGCATCCATTTTTCGTACCACTCATCCAATGTTATTTTTTCATCAACAATATTTGACAGCTTTTGTTCGTTTAGTTCCGCCTCTGCCAGCTTCGCTTTTACTTCTTTCACCGTTGTACCATAGACGGATCTTCTGGCGCCAAAACGGTCTACATACCTTCCATGATACACCCCGTTTTTTCTTTGTGTAATGCCTTTTCCCAATTCCTTTCCTTTTAAATTTTTTCCCATTCTTTCACCTCTTTTTAACTAGAGGTGCGTAAATGTTATTTTTTATAGCACTAATCTTATCACACACCTCCGTTTCCTGCAATCATAAATAAACAGTTTCATCTAAATATGATTCCAGTCTGTTTTTTTGATAAGCGCTTTCTTACCATTGAAAAGCACAAAATTGCAGCAAGGTTCTTTTATCATATCGCGCAGTTTGTTTTTACCAATGTTGAAATATTCAGCAGCCTCATCAATCGTCAGCAAATATTTCTCAGACATAATAATCACCTCCCAAATCAAAAAAGCACCCAAAATCAACGTTTTCGTGATTTTTGGGTGCAATTGCACACACTACCGTTATTTCCATTCATCCCGAACCTAACCGAGATAAGAGTTTATGCAGCATCTACTGCCAAATACCATTTTTATAATATCATCCATGAAACTATGTGTCAATTTCATCACAGTTTCAAATATGTAGCATTAAAGTTTTATTATTATCGCTTAATTATCATAAAAAGTTATAAACTCAACATTTACGCTACCTCCAGCGTATTTATTGAAACCTCATATACAATTCGCTTCTGAGTTTCATTTTCCTCGATCCGTTTTTTGTACTCCCGGCTTTGGATTCTGCCCCAGACCATCACACGGGTTCCCACTTTAAGATCAGCCGCATAGCGGGCGGTACTCCCCAACAAATGCAGGGTATGTAATCTGATTTTCCAAAAGACCGGTTCACAGCCAGAAGCAGATCCGTAATTTCTTTTTTCAGAGGGGTTTTTCGGTAAACTGTAGGTTTACAGATTGTACCTTCCAGAAGAATTCGATTTGTGTAATCCGTCTTAGAGTCATTTACCTCTACAAATTTCACTTCCCTGGCAAATACATAAAGCTCTAATCGAGTATGGTTTTCTTCACGTAGATTATGTGAATGAAATTCCCCATAAATTTCCGCAAATTCACCAACGCGGCTCTTCGTAATATCTGCAATTTGTTCCGATATCAGCACCGGAATTGTATCTACAGAATCGCTGAGGCGCTTAACCTGAAGCTCCGTCTTATAAAAGCATTCTCCACAAATCTTATGACTAAATGTAAAATCCATTACAATCTTACCAGTGATAACAACCTGGTTATCATCAAACATTATATAGGCCATAGTATCTTTATCCTTTCTCTCTTTTGTTTACCATTTTATGCGGCGTTCTCCATCAAATCCTCTTCCAGAATATCCGCAAGCAGCTTTCCAGTGAATCCAAATCCATTCACTTTTACTTTCTTTTTCCGCAAATCTTTGATTTCTTTTTTCCGAAGATCCCGGCTCTTTAGTGAAAGGATCTTATCTTCCTTGTTGAGCTTACGCACAAGCTGCTCCTGCCATTTTACCAAAAATTTTTTTGCTTCCTCAATGTCAGGATTTTGACGGTCAAAATAAGTCCGCTTCTGGCGTACTGTTCCATCAGGTTCCACCTCCAATGTATAATAGGGTTTCTCTGGAGTATCTGTTTTTCGTAGAAACAAAAGATAGGATTCCTGTTTTGCCATACGGTCAAAATAAGTTTCCTTTCCAGTAATGCAATGCTTTAGTTCATTTCCCTCTACAAAAATATCCCTGACGCTTCGCGGTGCTACAATCTGATATTTTTGATTTTTATATTCATATTTTTTCAGACTTTCGCAAACCGCTTCTATTGTAGGAAACTTTTCCACGATCTCATCTGCTTTCAAATCCATTTCTTTATCTTTCAGCATTTGGATCACTTCATTATGCCGCAGTTCCAGCTTTCGTACCCGATATACAATGGAATCTTTTACATTCAGGCCTAGTTTTTTCAGCCATATCAAGATAATCCTTCCAGGTACCCACAAGATCTTTCGGTTTCTTTTCACTTTCTTCTGCCTGTTTTTCTAAATAATTCTTTATCTGTTCCGGGCTCATTCGATCTAGTATAAATGATAGTTCTGTCGGGTTAATCTTACATTTTGAGAACCAGGCAATCACGTCATCTTTGATCACCTTTCCCAATCCTTTTTCAAAAATCAACCATTCAATGAAATATGCGTCCACCCTTGTTATTCGAAGTCTGTTTAGCCGGAATTTATCAATCCCAGTGCATGTCCTAAAGAGTCTGCTTCTTGGAAATAGATAGATGTTCCAGTACTCAAAATGTCATCCACTAACTGAATCCAGTCCGGCTTTTGCCAATTGTTCAAAAATAGGGATACCAGCTTAACGATCTAAATAATAGATTGGCTCTATCTTTTCACTTTTTCTAATTTAATCTATAAAATCCACTTCTTCTAAATTGCTTATTTTGAATTCCATGAAGGGACTTTTTTATAGATACGTCCTGGATAACGCGGTTCATAGCCCCAATAATACGGACGGTTCGGATAGAGTTCTCCCTGAATCCACCTATGTTCATCTGTTCCACGGTAGTATCCATAATAAAACTCTTTTTATTAAGATCTGTATCATAGACAAATCTGCGTTGTTCCCACCAATTATATATTGGTTTCGTATATGCCAGCATATCATATTTCACACTAGCTCTGAATTCACGAACGACAAAATTCTGTCCGCACGTTTGTAACAGATATGCCGTTTCCTCACGCGAACTTACCATACGCTGTTTTTCCGATTTGCCCTTATACTGGATCTTATGCCCGCAATTAGGGCATTTTTCCTGTTTTGTTATGTTTTACAGCTTTTACAGGCACATTCTTTTCGCACCGGGTACAATAACCTGTCATACTTTCTTTCCGGGAGTATTTATAGAAAATATAATTCTGTGTAATCCCTACGTTTTTTTCATCACCGATCCCAGTCTTTCGGTGTATTCTTCACACAATTCATCACCTGATCCCAGGTCTGTGTACGCAATCGGTTTTTCTGTATTCTTTTTCTTCTGCGTACTCCTTCTTCAAATTGTAAAATAGCATAATACACATTATCTTTTTGTACTCCTCGCCCAGAATTTCCCATATCTGATCCAGACTGTTTGCAGCACACCATGCATGACTATATTTTATGCCGCTTGGCCATTCAATTTTATCCAACATTTTATTCGTCCAGCCTTTTAACCGGTAATCATACCCTATGAAGCAATCTTTTGCCTTATCAATGAACAGGGTATATAAAGGCCTTCTTCCTCCTGCGGTCAAAATATCTGTAATAAAAAAACCTATTTTTAAAATATTTTCGTCCATTTCCGCCTGAATGAACAAACCAATTGGATATTTCATTCTCTCATAAGCCATATTTCCGATAACTGGTATATCACTTTCTGCCGCCAAAACCATCTCCTTTGATGGTTCCAATACCTTCATTTTTTAAGCTTTCGTTTTTCCATTTCATTCATCCCTTCTGAAGTTATTTTATAAATCTAAGGTTAACTGCTCAGCCTCATCCTTATGCTCATTTGCCGTAACCCACTCCTGTTGCAACGCTTCAATCTGTTCAGCAGACAGTCTCTTCTTCATAAATCTTTGTTCCGTATCGTTCAGAGACTCCCAGCCCTTTTTCACAAGCTTTCTTTTTACCTGCTCCAGGCGTTTCTCTTTTCGTTCCTGTTTCCACTTCTTCTTCGCTTTCACAGAATCTGCTTCATATCCAACATTTATTCCAGCTTTCTCATCCTCAAGATCCTGTGCCTTATCGCGCGTCAATCGTGCAGCAACTCTAATGTTCAAAATTTCCACCTTCAAATCCGGATCATACAACGCCTGCATAGAATAGCCATTGAACCATTCTTTTCTAAAAATATCCTCCCGGTTTCTTTTTGGCAATTTCCTCACAGATATCGACCGGAACCTTGCCCTGCAGAAATTTTCTTTCCCCCTTTGGTGATCGTCACTACAGGTTCACCAGCAAAAAAATGGTATCGTCTTTTCGGATTGTAGATACCTTTAAATCGTAGTAGATATTCCCTGTCTTTTCGGAAAGAGGTCTGCCCCGCAGCGTACAATACTCTCCTGGTCCGCATCTGCACTTCATCGGATCATATTTCAGGCTCCATTCCTGCTTGTCGTAGTTATAAAACATGTGCAGCTTACAAATCCGATTTTTATGCTGTTCCTTACATTTTTGAAACAATTCTTCCTTTTTCCTGTCTGCCTGTTCTTTCAGATATTCCACACTTTTTTATACTGGTAATCCGATACCATATGGCAGGCGCAAAATTCATCTTCCTTTAATAATGGATGATTCCGTTCACAATCTCTCTTATGCCATGGGCATCGGAATACCACATTATCGTTTTCAAAGCAAAATGTCTCATTCATATACTCCAAGCGGTCTATACAATTTTCCCATTTCACATACAGCCCACAGCCGGACATAAAAGTTTTCTCTTCCAGATACTCGTCGGTATAAACAAATCCACCATCCGAATTTCAAGGGGGATTTTCCCATCTTTCCGATTCCAATTCGAACATAGTCGGGATGGTTTTCTGTCGTATATCCTTGAAGAAGCAGCTCCTGCGTCAATAAATTGTATTTGTATTCCTCGGACATTTTCATCTCCTCTTAACGACAGATACGGCAGGAAATTCCTGCCGTATCCCGTTCCTTGTCATTTAATTTTCCTCATCCATACGGATTGTTGTAACTAACATTTTCATACTGCCTCGAAGCATAATAAATTTATCCTCTTCCTTGCAGTAATAATAGACCTTATCCGTTAAAAACTCCTTTTGGAATGTCATTCTTGCATTAGAAGTTCTTAGTAAATTCTCAAGTTCTTCCAGGCTGCAAAGTTTTGAACTGTATATCAGGGCTTCATGGACACTGCTAAATACCACATAAAAACCCCCGTCCATGAATTCCACCAGTTTCTTTATCACGCCTGGATACAGAACTGCCACAGCACCATTTGAGAGTCCTTTTACGCTAAGACAGATTCCCTCCTTCATTTTTCTTATCCGAAATAAAATAAGGATCCATATTCAGGAAGTCCTCACCAGCATAACCCGGAGTGTACATCATTTTTTGAAATCATAGATTCTTGGAGGCAATATACGATAACTGTTTAAAAGAGCCTCGTGTAAAACATCGTCTTTTTCCAGGCCCCATGCTTCCAAATATTCCGATCTGACTTTCAAATATGTAATCCCATTCTTCAAGGTTCCTGCATGCACATATAACGTGATTGCAATGTCTCCCATTGTTTTATATACGGCATTTTTCAGTTCATGTCTGTGCTGATCCAGGTTCAAAAGCCCCAGAAAAAGATGTTCCTTGACTTTTTCATAATCATTCAGATATCTGGTATTTTCCATATTTCCTACTCTATCCAGATCACACTTCACCCTTGCTTCTATGTTTTCCATGGAAGTCCCCTCTACATAATCCTGATAAAGTTCTTCCACAAAAATCCCGCAGATGTCTTTTCCAGAATCAGTTTCAGCGCAGACTACAAATAACCGATCCCCATTTGCGGTTATTCCGGTTTTCTCTTTTTTCTTAAAGAAAACATAGTCCTCTGGGAGATGAGCAGCTTTTATGATCCAGTTTCGTAATTCCTGCACAAACTGTTCGTATGTTAAATTTACGTGCATACTAAGTTTTCCTTTCTTATAATTCTTCAAATGTTTCCGAACATTCTCATACCGGAACAAGTTCAACACGGCCGACAGGTAAGGTTACCCTTGATACCACCTTATCCCATTTTGCAATTTTCCTGGTGCATCTGTCATAGTAATATATTTCATCTGCCAGAAAATCTTCGTCTGGGGTAGCATCTTCAATTGTCTCTTTCAGGATTCTTTCCAAGCCTTCTGGATAACACTTGCTCTTCGGATGAATCATCGCTTCGTGAATGCTTGTAAATACAATATAAAAATCATCATCCAAAATTTCTGAAAGTTTTTGTGCCACTCCAGGCAAGAAAACAGCCACAGCTCCATTTGTACGCTTATCCGTTGATAAACAATAGCCTACGCGTTCGCCACACAACCTCATTCCATAATTATCGTAGCCATAGGCCATAAAGTCCTCTCCATCATAATCAGGATTTAAAACTAAACGTTCCCACTGATAAATCCTTGGTGGTGTAAGAAGATAGGTATTTAAGAGTGCATTTTCATAGACCTCATTCTCATCCAGCCCCCATTCTACCAGGCTATCTTTGCGGATTTTCATGCTCGAAATACGGCCATTACACTGACCCACTTTCATATACAGAACACAGGCTATGCCGTCCACCTCTTTATACACCGCATTTTCCAATGCCTTTTCATGTTTTTTCTTATTCAAAAGACGGATAAAAAGATCCTCCTTCACTTTTGAATAATTATTTACATTCTTTGTTTTTTCGAAGAATCCTGCTTTACTTAGTTTTTTAATTTCTTCTGTAACAGTATCTCCAATTTTATCTATCGAAACACCATCCAGATAATCCTCATATAATTCTTCTGTATGAATTCCACATACTTCTTTCCCTTCTGAACTTACACGACATTCCACAAATAAACGGTCTCCATTCGGAGTCATTCCCTCTTCATCTTTTGCTTCAAAGTAAATCTGTTTTTCTTGCAGGTTTAAAGCATCTAACAGATACCCTCTTAAGTTTTCAATAAACTTCTCATAACTTAAAATTTCACTCATAGTATTTTCATTTCCTTTCATTAGGATTCATACACATAATGCTTACTTAACTATTGTGCAGCCCTACCTGCTTTTCCAATAATCAGTGCTCTTCCGCTAAATTAACCGTAGTAAAGCTAACCTTTACTTTTTCCATATATACAGAAATCTTATCTTCGATTCTGCTATAGTAGTAGAGTTCTTCTGACAATAAATCGTCTTCATACACCATACCATTTCCATACTCGATTACCATTTCATTGAGTTCAGCCTTAATATTTTCTAAATTACTCTCATTTACACTGTAAATTACCCCTTCGTTCCTGCTTGTAAATACAATATACAAATCACTTGCCATAAGCTGTGCCAGTCTTTGAAGAACGCCAGGATAAAATACAGAAACAGCTCCATATTCTTCAGCATTTGTAGAAAGCTGAATTCCCCTAACTCTGTCACTTTTCGATAAGCAGGATGCTCCATTCTCCATAAAGGGTTCTCCCCATTCGTTCCCATGATTTGTATAAAGGAGAGGGGTGCCATCTGGTAGGTATTTTTAAATGCCTCTTCCATAACAGCCTCTTTTGTCATTTCCCATTGTTCCAAATGCTTATTTTTTATCTTTATGCCTGTAAAATACTCGTTCGTGTTACTACGCATCATATACAGGACACAAGCGATATCGCCAACATCCTCATGCACTGCATCTTCCATCTCAAGCGAATGATTTTTCTTGTTAAGAGGTTTCACAAAAAGGTATTTTTTGATTTTTTGATAACTGTCAGGAGTCATCTTGCCCTCTAACATGCCAACCGTTTTTTAGTTTCTCAATTTTCCTCCTGTACAGAATAAAAAATTTGATTCCATTGAACTTCCTTCCATAAAACGCTCATATAAATCTTTCACATCAATACCGCACAGTTGCTTTCCACTTAAATTTTCAAATGTCTCCACAAACAAGCGGTCCTTATTATCTATGGCTTTCCTTTTTAAAAAAATTTGCTGTTCCTGTAAGTTCAAAGCATTCAAAAGCTGTTTACTTAATACCTCAACAAATTCCAAATATCCTAACTTCATCGTAATAATCCTTTCTGCGGCTTCTCTATGACCGCTGATCCAGCATTCAAATTTTCAATCTGCAATTCCGTACCATTGATTTTCCTTATATCTTGTGCCATCCACACAGAGCTGATTTACATATATAATCTCATTGCTGTCAGGTTCTTCCTGGACAAGAATAAGAAGATCATTTTCCTTCCTTTGCTTTGGTTGTTTGCCGCGTACAATTACGAATCCATTATTGCCCACACCTGTTTCTTTGCAAACCAGGCTGCACCATGGGCGGTCCGGATGTATTGCCATATACGCAGCTCCCCGTAGTAAAAGCATTGAAAAATCCAGTTCCTCCTTCAGTTCCATCTTTGTGCACGAGATTTTGGTATCCCGGTCATCTTCATCCAAATCTCCAAATGCTTTCACTACAAAATACCTGGAGTTTCTCCAATTCGGATAGTGGACAAGACAATCCAGCGGATTTTCCGCACAATGGAATCCATTCTGTCTGCAATTTGCCTCCGTTGTCTCATTGATCCCATATCGTTTGAATTGATAACCCCTGCAACTTATATTTTTTTCAAACCCTTTGTATGCAATCATATTCAGGCTCCTAAATTAAATAAAGAAAGCTGCTCCGGTTCTTCTTTCTTTTGCACTGCTGGCTTTGCTGCCACCTTTGCCTCTTCCGAAACATCTTTCTTCGTATCTGCATCTTTTGATTTTGCTGACAATGTCCTGATTGAATCCGCTCTTTTCCAGGCTTTCTTTATTGTATCTTTTTCTTCCTGCGCTTTTTTCTCCATGTCTTTACGGTCATCCAACAGATAATAGTCTATTACCCAGGCAAATACCTCTGTAGAGCCAATCGCAATACCAGCATTTTGCCCCACACCAGTTTTTCCCTCTTTCTTTGCTTTCTCCAGTGCCGTCTCATATGCTTTTTCATGGACATATTCGATACAGTGCCTCAGCGTCTTATGGGGCTGGAGGATCACCTCTTTCATAACAGGATCTTTTCTGGCAAGGTCTAAAAGATACGTGCCAAGCACGGTCGCATACCCTGAATCCTGCAAAAGAAGCATTTCTTCTGTCAGTTTTTCGGTTACAGACACAGCTTGCTGGGTTAACAAAACCTTCAGCAGAAACTTCCTTTTTCCCGCTATAAAAGCATCCGTGTCCTCTTTGGATATGAAACATTCTTTTGCAAGCCCTTCTATTGCCGCTACATTTTGACAGGTCCGGTAATGTTCTGCCAGGACATTTACTTCCTCTATGCTTTTTGCCAACTTTTTTTCCAGCATATAAAGTTCCTCCCGTCATTATGCCGCTTTGGATGCATGATTTTCTGCATTTCCGCCAGCTGCCGCTCTTTGCACTTCCTGGGATTCCTTATCAAGCTCATTCACCAGATTCAGTATTACCCGGCGTACCCAAAGGTTTTCATTCCACTTCTTTTCAAGGGTCTCCGCACTCTCTACAATGTCTTTCCACGCATTATCATCCAATGCACGATGTCTGTATTTCTTGTAAAATGGATAGATCTCATACATGGCCATTTTTAACATCCACATAAATAACAGAATCCACATTGGACAACAATCCCATCAGGACCGGATGCCTGTCATATTTCTGGATCAGCTCATGGATCCCAACAGGTCTTTCTCCTGTGTACAAGCCTAAAAAGTCATTAAATATCGTTCCAACTGTATTTATATTTCTATGTTCCATTCATGTCCTCCTCAGCTCTTTTGATTCTCGCTGTTACGGTTTCCGGTAAGCATTCAAACGCATCTGCAATTGCGTTTTTACTGTAGCCTTCCAGAAACAGCTTTTCATCATTTTCTCCTGCTCTTTTTCTTCAGCTTTTTCAGGGAGGAATCCCTGATTTTATGCTTCAGAATTTTTTTGACTTAGCGGATGGTCCGGTCCATACTGATAGATTTTCCAGGCCTCCGCTGCGTTCAGCCCGCACACAATTGCCAGTACCAGGCAATAATAGCCTGCATACTCTTCATTTCTTATGCCATCACCTTCTTTACAGTTCTAACACTTTTCGGTTCCCGGCATTTTCCATTTACGCGTGTTCTCCTTTCTGTTCCGCAA
>ENA-OPYU01000817-OPYU01000817.1-human-gut-metagenome-genome-assembly--contig:-NODE-817-length-11722-cov-2.832342_pt1 | contig 11722 bp, 15 predicted proteins | sample MGYA00242637_ERZ504482 | MGnify/ENA primary metagenome ERZ504482 (study PRJEB26092, sample SAMD00036237) | human gut metagenome | host: Homo sapiens | study: EMG produced TPA metagenomics assembly of...
GGAATTTAGCACTGTCAGCTTTGATCTGATCGATCCAATCCTGCTCTGTCTTGTCTCCAGTTACAAGAGAGTTAACCGGATCAAAGAATGTAGAACGTGTTGTAAGACCTTCGATCGGCTCTGTTGCTGCGAATGCATCCATAACTGCAACTGCGCCTGTGTCGTAGATTGAGTAATACAGTTTTGTATTATCATCTGTGATCATATCAGACATTCCTTCGATCGGCTGAACTGCTCCGCCTTTATCGAAGAAGATCTTAGCTGCTTCATCAGAGTACAGGTAAGCGATAAATTCTTTTCCGAGATCCTGCTCTTTTGCTTCTGCCGGCATCCAGATCTGCTCGAAGAATGTGTAAGAAGCTCTCTCTCCGCCTTCTTTAACAGCCGGAAGAGCTGTGAATCCCCACTCGAATCCGTCTGCTTTCGGAGCATCTTCCATCTCGCCGATTACCCAGTTTCCGTTCGGCATGAACAGCGCTTTGTTGTCAAGTACAAGCTGTTGGTTCTTACGGAAATCGTTGTCGTTTGCATTAGCCGGTGTTGTTTTTTCTGTATATGTAGCAAGTTTTGCAACAATGTCAAATGCCTGTTTAGCGCCTTCTGTATCCCAGATACCATCTTCATATGTCAGCGCTTTAGAGAAATCGTCTCCCATTGTCTCATGCATCAAAGCATAGAAGAATGCGTCAAAGTAACCTGTTGTCGGATATGTAAACAATGCGATTCCTTCTTCTTTCGCTTTGTCGCCAAGTGCCCACATCTCATCCCATGTAGTCGGAACATCCCAGCCTTTTTCCTCAAACAGTCCTGCATTGTAGAACAGTCCGCATGGGCCGTAGAACATCGGCATCAGATATGTTTTTCCGTCTCCGTACGGATTTGTAATTGTATTCTCAACGAATCCCGGAAGGATCTTGTCTCCTACAGTTACTTCTTCGCCCGGTACTGTCATATCAAGAACATCTGTCAGATCAACAAGGTTGTTGTCTTTTACGAATGTCTCTGTGATTCCCGATTCAGCTCCTACAGCTCTTAAGATCACGTCCGGATACTCGCCGGATTTCATCTGCGGGTTGATTACATCTTCGAGCTTTTTGTCGATTGTAAGTTCAACCTTAACGCCTTCGTGAGATTTCTCGAATGCTGAGCAAACTTCTTTCCACATGTCTGCGCCGTAAGCTGTTTCTACCGCTGCAACCTTCAGTGTTTTTTCGTCTCCACCTTTGTCAGCGTCTTTGTCGTCTCCGCCTGATGAACCACAAGCTGCAAGGCTGAATGCCATAGAAGCAACAAGTAACAGACTGATCAGTTTTTTCTTTTTCATAATCGTTGGTCCTCCTTTATTTAACGATTTGTTTCTCTTGGTCTTAGAATAAACGAAATCCGATAATTTTCAATACCCATTCTTGTCCTTTTTTTATAAATATTGCTTTTTGTATTTCCCCCGACTTTTTTGCGTTTTCCGACAAAAACTTTTTTATATTTATTTTTTCGTGCATTATATATAATTTCTTTTTTCGCCGCTTCTACAATACATCCATTTTCCCTTGAATTTTTTTTTAAGAATTCACTATAATAAACACATTAAATTTTTTACGTTTTTTAGTTCAAAAACAAAATTTCTAAACTATTCCAGATAAACAACGGAGGCTGTATTTATGGGAAATATACGACATTCATTCAACACTTCTAATCAGGAAACAACATTTTCGCAAATGCCGTACCGCCTGCTCTACTCCAGTTATTCAAAGTACGAACAAGACTGGGAAAGCTACCCGCACACCCATTATTTTTCCGAGCTTTTTTACGTACTGAACGGATGCGGAAGCTTCATTGTAGAAGAAGAATCATTTCCGATCCGAAAACAGAATCTGATCATCATCAACCCGAGCATCCGCCACACGGAAGTTTCAGACAAAAAATTCTCCCTTGGAATACATTGTCCTCGGCGTGGAGGGACTAAACTTTCTTATTTATAACGACAAAGAATATTTAAATATACAGTGCGAAGATTTCTCCGAAAATCTCGACTTCTACTTTCATACGATCCTCCGGGAGATGGACGAACAAAAAGAAAGCTACGAGACGATCTGTCAAAATCTTCTCGAAGCTCTCATCATTCAACTTTCACGACATACCGGATCGCCCGTAGAAATGCTTCCTTCCTCAAAAAAGATTACCCGCGAATGCAGTTACGCAAAGCGCTTCATCGATTCTAACTTCAGAGAAAACATCACTCTTGACACACTTGCGGAGCTGACCCATCTGAATAAATATTATTTTGCCCATACATTTACCGAAATTTACGGGATCGCGCCTATGAACTATCTTGCTCAGAAACGGATCTTCACAAGTCAGGAACTTCTTACTTCAACGGATCTGAACCAGGCAGCGATTGCAAAACAGTGCGGCTTCTCTTCTTCAAGCTATTTTTCCCAATGTTTCCGAAAAATATGCGGCATGACTCCTACCGCTTACAGAAAACAGTTTATACGTTGACAGACGACAATTACATAATTTCATTCATCCTGTTAGTACGCTCGCCGCGTCTTAACAGGATGATTCCTGCCGCATCCGCCATCGCCCAGCCGATCGGTATCGCCGTCCAGATCGCTCCAACGCCGAACAACGGCGCACATGCATAGGCAAGGACAACCCGTGTTCCAAGTGAGAGGATCGTAAGAAGAAGAGAAACTTTCGGTCTTTCCACTGCCCGGAAATATCCGTAGAGCAAAAACAGGATTCCGATCCCGCAATAACACGCTCCCTCTGTTTCAAATACCCTGTTCCGATCTGAATGATCTGTGTTTTCTGCGGATCAATAAAAAATCCCCATCAAAAACTCTGCTCCGAAAAAGACTGCCGCAGATGCCGCCGCGCAAAATCATTATGACAGTCACGGCAGCGCTTTTGTTCCTTTTCTGATCCGTTCTTTTTATCCGCCCCATAATTCTGCGAGATAAATATCGAATATGCATTCCCGAATTCCTGTGCCGGCATATATGCCAATGTATCAATCTTTACCCCTGCAGCGAACGCCGCCATAACCGATGTTCCGAAACTGTTCACAAGTCCCTGAACCATAAGTATCCCGAAATTCATCACAGACTGCTGGATTCCCGTCGATGCAGAATAAGAAAAGATCTCTTTCAAAAGATCTGCCCTTATACCGATCCCCTCTTCTTTCATTTTCTTCATGTTAAGTTCCGGTTCTTTCACAAGAGCGTATAATGCGATTCCAAGTCCTGCCGCTGCCTGAGCAAGAACCGTTGCCTCAGCCGCCCCTTTCACTCCGCGCCCGAGTTTTGCGACAAAGAAAAAATCCAGTCCGATATTAAGCGCAGTTCCGACGCCGAGAAAAATCAGAGGAATCACCGAATTTCCCGATGAACGGAGCAGAAACGCAAAATAATTATAGAGAAAAACAAAGATCAATCCGGCGAGGATCAGCCCCATATAAGAGCGCATCAGTCCGTAAATATCCGCCGGAATCTGCATCAGCGTGAGAATCGGATCAAGGCACACATATGAAACAATCGTCAAAATCACTGTCACTGAAAAAATAAGCACAAACGATGAAACAATATATTCTTTTAGTTTTCTTAACGCTCTTCGGCCATAACAGATTGAAAAAACGCGCTCCGCTCCCCATACACATGCCGATCAGGATCGAATTTAAAAACGTCATAAGCGTATATGCGCTTCCGACAGCCGCCAGCGCTTCCGCGCCGACAAACCTCCCGACAATCCATGTATCTGCCAGATTGTAACATTGCTGCATGATGTTTCCAAGGATCATCGGCACGGCAAACAGCAGCATTACAGCCGTCACATTTCCTTTTGTCAGATTACGTTTTTTTCCATAGTTTTTTTCCATCCGATCAGTTTCCTTTCACAAATTCATCCGCCGGATTTTTCTTTACATTTTCCGGCGTATCGCACTGCGCGATCTTTCCCTGCTCCATCACAAGAACCCGGTCTCCCAATTTCATCGCTTCCCTGATATCATGCGTAATAAACACGACTGTCATTCCTAATTTTTTCTGTAATGCCAGAAGTTCATTTTGCATAGCCCGCTTTGTAATTTCATCCAGCGCCCCGAATGGCTCGTCCATCAGAAGAAGTTTCGGGCGGGACGCAAGCGCCCTTGCGATCCCGACTCTTTGCTGCTGACCTCCGGAGAGTTCTTCGGGATAACGGTCAAGCATCTCACGCTTCCAAACCGACCAGACCGATCAATTCTTCCGCCAGTTTCCGGTTTTGCCGTTTATCCTTCTGTCCGCTTATAACAGGAACGTAAATAATGTTTTTTTTCAACAGTCATATGAGGAAAAAGCCCTTTATTTTGTATCACGTAGCCGATCTTTCTTCGAAGCCGGATCAAATCTGCCTCTCCTACGTCTTCCCCTGCCGCATATACTTTTCCCGAATCCGGCTTTTGCAATCCGTTTATCATCCGAAGCATCGTCGTCTTTCCACATCCCGATCTGCCGATCACCGTCAAAAATTCGCCTTCTTCCACAACAATGCTCACATCATCCAATGCTTTATATCTGCCAAAGCTTTTCGTCACATGTTCCAGACGTATCATTTCCATACGCATTCATTCCCCTGTACTTTTTTGTTTCTTCTCGAAAGTTTCTTCAAACGGTTCTGTTCTCACGGTTTTCGGAAAATATTTTACAGTAACCCGGACGTTTTTAAAAATTCTTCCGCCACTTCCGCTTCGTCACGTCCTTCTTCCTCAACCTGATAATTCAGTTCCGCCATTTTTTGATCTGTAAGAATTCCGTCCATCAGCTCTAACGTCTCTTTGAGCTTCGGATATTTTTCAAGCGCATCTTTGCGGACAACCGTTGAACAAAAATAATTTACCTGATAAGACTTATCGTCTTTTAACGCTCTCACATCATCCTGACTGATCTGAGCGTCTGTCGTATACCCGTTCGTCACATCAATATCACCGTTTCTAAGCGCCTGATATTTCAAACCGATATCAATATCTTTGATCTCTTTAAACTGAAATCCATACGCCGCAGACATCCCCGGAAGACCGTCCGCTCTCTCGATATAATCCGGGTTTCCTCCGAAAACAAGCTGATCCGAAACCGCCGCCAGATCCGAGCATGTCTCAAGATTGTATTTCTTTGCCGTATCTTCTCTTACGACAACGGCATACGTATTGTTCTGACCATACAGCCCTACCCACGTCATATCGAATTTTTCTTCGTATTCTTCCTGAAGTTTTGCAAGCATCTTATCATCGCTTACTTCACCTGCCTTATGTCCGAGCACAAGAATCCATCCGCTGGATGTATATTCCGGATAGAGATCAAACTCTCCCTTTTCCATTGCCGGCTGGATATTGCTCGTTCCTCCGCCGATACCTTTTGTAAGTTCTACTTCATAACCTGCCTTCTCCTCGATAAGCTTTTTCAACATTTCTCCGAGGATAAACTGCTCTGTCATCGGCTTTGTGGCGATCTTAACCGGTTCTTGAGCTTCGTTTCCCGCACTTCCTTCTTTCTTATCTTTGCTTCCGTTTCCCGCGCATCCGGCCATCGAAAGTATAAGCGCGCCGGTCAGAAAAAGCGCCGTGATCTTCTTTAATCTCATCTTTTGCCTCCTTATTCATAGTGTCCTTTTATGATTTTCTGTTTATATTTTTCCTATTTATATTTTTTGCTATTTTATGTTTTTTTTGATTTATGTTTTCCTGTTTTATCTGTTTTTTATGCCTGTTTTCTTTTTCACTTTCCGTTCCAGCAATCCGAGCAAAAGATCGCTTACGATCGCCAGAAGCGCGATCAGAAAACTACCGCAAAACGTCATTGCCGAATCATAGATCGTAATACCTCTGTAAATCGCTACTCCAAGACCTCCCGCTCCTATAAACGACGCGATCGCCGACACAGAGATTGTCATAACGACCATATTTCTTACGCCTGCTATGATGACTCCCGCTGCCAGTGGAAGTTTGATTTTTGTCATGATCTGGAAGCGCGTGCTCCCCATTCCTTCCGCCGCCGCGACTACTTCTTCCCCGACGCCGGTAATTTCCCGCATACGTATTTCGCACCATCGGCATGATGCCGTAAATCGTAAGAGCGGTTATCGCCGTCTTATCTCCGATCCCCAAAACCGGGATCAGCATTCCCAGAAGTGAGATCGCCGGAATCGTATAACCGATATTTGCGATCGTCAGAACGGGACCTGCCGCTTTTTTATGTTCCGAAATAAAAATCCCTAAAAGAAGTCCTATGATCCCCGCGCTCACAGCCGCCGTTAAAGCCAGCCCCACATGTGCCGCAAACAAATCCAGAAACCATTCTTTTCTCTCAGCATACAGTTGGATGACCTTTTGTAAAAATTCCACACCCTACTCCTCTCCGAGATAAAACACCCTGTAAAATGTTTCAAGCGATTCAAACAATTCTCTTTTCGTCTGCTGAAGCTGTTTGATCTTCAGCACACTTCCTATCTCATCAAAAGCAAAATCATTTTCTTCGTGCTCTACCTTTTAACTCGAGATTTCCTTCTTCATCATATACGACAAGGAGAATGCCTCCCACATCTTCCGTATACAATACGCACATGATCTGCAGTTCCTGACGCACTGCTTCCGGCAGCGACTCAAACTGAGGATTCCAAATTAAAATTTCTGTTCATATGCGCTTGCCGCACAAAGCACAACCTCTTCTTCCATACATTACCTCTCTTTTTCCTGATTTTTTTCCGAACTTAAAATCTGCATTTAGTTCGTCTATACTCATCCATATCTCTCAGCTTATCCTATGCATGCATTTCTTATCCCGCACATGCATTTATACATAACCGTACACACCTCTGACCGAGACTTCTCCGGCATAGACATGTTCCGAAGTTCCGTCTTCCCTTCTCACGATCAACTCTCCGTTTTTATCGATCCCCAGTGCCTTTGCCTTATATGTTCCGCTTGGATCAAGTACAAGAACGTCCCGATCCCGGTTGACAAGCATCGACATATACGTTTCCATCAGTCCGGATAAATCTTCCGTCTCAAGAAACAGGCGGTAATCTTCCTCAAAACATTTCATGATCGACGCAATGACAGACGCTCGTTTCACCATATGTCCGCATTCAAGATACAGCGATGTTGCATGATCTTTTAATTCTTCCGGGAACTTTTTTGTGTTTGCATTAATTCCGATCCCGACGGTCACATAATTGATATAATCGATCTGCGTACTCATCTCCGTGAGAATACCTGCCAGTTTTTTCCCGTTGACAACGAGATCGTTCGGCCACTTAATCTGAATATCCGGACAGGAAGCTCCCTCATTTTCAAAATATTTTTTTATCCTTTCGCCGTACTGCACGCCGTCACGATCGTCAGCATAGACGCTTTATCCGGCGTGATCTTCGGTCTTAAAAGAACCGACATAAAGATCCCCGCTCCGGCAGGTGATTCCCACGAACGTCCTCTGCGCCCTCTTCCCGCCGTCTGCTCTTCCGCCACAGCCAGCGTTCCGGCTAAAGCGCCTTCATCTCCCATCTGCTTGATGCGCAGATTCGTTGAATCCGTCACTTTATAACATACGACATTTCTTCCCGCCCATTCCGTATGCATACAGCTTTCCACTTCTTCTTTTGTCAAAATGTCGGGACTTTCCACCATGCGATACCCTTTGTTTCGCACAGCTTCCACCTCGTAGCCGTCTTCCTGAAGCCGGCGGATCACCTTCCAGACCGCAGTGCGCGACACATTGAACTTCTCACAGATTTCCTGCCCCGAAATGTACCCGTCTGCTTCCCGCAGCATTTTCAAAATCTCTGCTTTCATAATTTTATCTGCTTTTCGCCTTCTCTGATTTTACTTTCTTGGCTTTTTGCCTTCTCAAGTTTTCGTCTTTTTATTCTCTCGACTTTTTATCTTTTTTACGTTCTCAGCTTTTCGTTGTCTTTATCTTTCTTGCTTTTTGCCTTTGTATCTTCTCTGTTTTTATCTTCTTTTCTACTTATTTTTTACTTCAATGTAGCATCCATAACCGCTTTAATCGTATGCATCCGGTTTTCCGCCTCATCGAACACTTTCGACTGTTCAGACTCAAATACCTCGTCCGTCACTTCCATATCTGTGATTCCGAAACGCTCGCCGATCTCTCTTCCGACTTTCGTTCCAAGATCATGAAACGCCGGAAGGCAGTGAAGAAAGATTGCTTCCGGTTTTGCATTTTCCATCACTTCTTTTGTTACTTTGTACGGAGTCAGCTCTCTGATCCGTTTCTCCCACACTTCGTCAGGTTCTCCCATAGATACCCATACGTCTGTATAGATGACGTCAGCGCCTTTTGTTCCTTCTTTCACATCGCTTGTCAATGTAATTTCAGAACCTGATTCTTTTGCATATACGCGGCACTCCTCTACAAGCTCCTCATTCGGGAAATAGTCTTCTGTCGTACACGCCACAAAATCAAGTCCGAGTTTTGCACAGGCGATCATGAGCGAATTGCCCATATTATAACGGGCATCTCCCATATATACAAGTTTCAGACCTTTCAGTTTCCCGAAATGTTCACGGATCGTCAGCATATCTGCCAGCATCTGTGTCGGATGATACTCGTTTGTCAATCCGTTCCATACAGGTACTCCCGCATACTGAGCCAGCTCTTCGACAATCTCCTGTCCGAATCCTCTGTACTCGATTCCTTCATACATTCTTCCAAGTACTCTTGCCGTATCTTTGATGCTCTCTTTCTTCCCGAACTGAGATCCCATCGGTTCCGATATAAGTCGTCCCCATTCCGAGATCATGTGCCGCTATCTCAAAAAGAACTGCGTGTACGCGTACTGTCCTTTTTTCAAAGATCAGCGCCACATTTTTCCCTCTGTGATGATCGACAAGTATCCCTTTTTCTTCTTTTCTTTTAATTCTGCGGCAAGGTCCAAAAGATAAATGATCTCTTCCGGTGTAAAATCTTTCAGTGTCAAAAAATGTCTTCCTTTTAAATCCATTGTCTTATCCTCTCTTTTCATTTATTTTTTATCTGTATTTATTTACTTTCAATTATTCACATTTGTTTTCATTTACTTTGATCATCATTTACAGACTCGCGCCGCCTTATTTTCTCTTGTTCCGCCTTTGTCTGCCCGCTTCAAACATAAGTACTGCCGAAGCCACCGCTGCATTCAGCGACTCTGCGCCGCCTTCCATCGGGATCAGTATTTTCCGATCCGCACATGCCGCAGTTTCTTCTGTCAGACCGTTTCCTTCATTTCCGATAAGAAATGCGCATGCCGTCTTGTAATCTTCCATATCATAGGAGTTTTCCCCTTTAAGATGCGCCGCATAAACCGTGATTCCTTCCCGTTTCAGTTCGTCGATCGTTCCTTTCAGATCATCCGTATAAATAAACGGAATCCGAAAAATCGCTCCCATCGTAGAACGGATCACTTTCGGATTATACAGATCTACACAGTCTTTGCTCAAAACAATGCCTGTAGCCCCCGCCGCCTCTGCAGTCCTGAAAATCGTTCCGAGATTGCCCGGATCCTGAATATTTTCAAGAACGAGCACATGCGGAGTCTCCCCTAAAATATCTTCCGCCGTATACTCCATCCGGCGTACGACGGCAAGGATTCCCTGCGGAGTCTTCGTGTCCGACACATGCGCAAATACCGTATCCGACATCACTTCCGCCTCTTGAATAAACCGATCGTTTTTTTGCTTTGACGCATTTCGCCTGAAAACTTTCCGACACATACAGTTTTACAATGCGCTCCCGTGGGATCTCTTCCGCCATGCGCGGTCCTTCTACGATAAATACGCCCTCTTTCTCCCGCTCACGGCTTTTTTTGCTGCAAACGAAGCAATTCTTTTACTTGTATATTCGATGTACTTGTAATCATTTTTCTCACCTGCATTTTCTATCTGTTTTTCATGTCAAATTTCTCAAGAATATCGTTAGAACCGATCACGATCAATATTTCTTTTTTGCCCGAAGCGGCTCCTGCGGATTGATCGCGACTTCGATCTTTCCGTTCTTGATAATACCGACGACATTGATTCCCAGACGCTCTCTGACTCCGAGATCGACAAGACTCTTTCCTACCCAGTTTGCGGCACGACGATCTCTACCATACTGTAATCATTTTGAAAGAGAGATCCAGTCCACAAATTCTTTCGACACGAGGCTTTTTGCCACGCGGCTTCCCATCTCGATCTCAGGATACACGATACGATCCGCTCCGACTCTTTGCAGGATCGCGCCCTGAAGTTTGTCTTTCGCCTTTGCAACGACGAGAGGAATTCCCATTTCTTTGCAAAGCATCGTCGCCATAATACTTGCCTCTAAACTTTCCGAAATGGCAACTACCACTCCGTCAAGATTACGTCCTCCGAGAGCCTGCAGCGCGTCAGGCTCTGACACGTCCGCTTTGACCGCGTAAGAAACTTTGTCGGATATTTCCTGTACTTTCTCGTAAGACTCGTCTACGACGAGCACATCGCATCCCATATTTTCCAATGTAAGCGCAACGCTTGACCCGAAACTTCCAAGTCCCAACACCGCAAATTGTTTATCCATAATATGTTCCCTCCTTTTAAATGCTTCTGTCTTTACATTTCCGGTTTTGTATTTCTACTTTTTTATTTCTCTGTCCATATTCTCATCTTCATGCTCTGCATTGCATTTTCTTTCCCAATTATCCAAGCATTACGTTGTCTCTCCCACTTAGCCGAGCATCACATTTTCTTCCGGAAGTTCTCTGAACTTAGAAATCTTATCGCTTCTTCCCGATAATGCAAGCGCCATAGTAAGCGGTCCTATCCTTCCGACATACATAAGGATCATAAGGATCACATGACTTCCCCTGCTCAGGATCGGAGTAAGGTCTGCCGTCAGTCCGACCGTTCCCATTGCGGACGCCGCTTCATAAGTAAGATCAAGGAAATCAATTCCGGGTTCAAAGATTGTCAGTGCGGTAATTCCCGACATCAGGAAGATCAAAGTGATCATTGTGATCGTAATTCCCGATCTGACGATATTATTATCAATCTTTCTTGCAAAACACTCTGTATCTCTTTTGTTTTTCAGTACACAGAGAACCGTCAGCAAAAGCATCGCGATCGTCGTTGTCTTAACGCCGCCTGCCGTACCCGCCGGAGATCCTCCGATGAACATAAGCATACAGCCCAAAAGCTTCGAACTTTCTCTTAAGTCTCCTTGCGGAACTGTCGCAAATCCCGCCGTTCTTGTCGTCACCGACTGAAATAAAGATGCCGTCATCTTCTCAAGAAGATTCATATCTCCCATTGTTTCGGGGTTGTTAAACTCCAGCAGGAAAAAATCCGACGGCGCCGCACAGGATTAGAAGTCCCGTCATCGTAAGAACGATCTTACTTTGCAGACAAAGTCTTGTAAACAGCCATTTAAAGGTCTTTCTTGATTTCCGTCATCTTTTTAATATTGATCGCAATGTCATGCCATACCGGAAAACCAAGTCCGCCCATAACGATCAGAACATTGTCGTAAAATTAATAAGCCACGACCCTGAATACTGTATAAAGCTCGTACTTCCAAGTATATCGATACCCGCGTTGCAAAATGCCGAAACAGAATGAAAGATTGCGTAACCGACGCCTTTTATAAAACCCAAACTCAGGAATAAACCGGAGCGAAAAAAGTACCGCGCCGATCCCCTCTACCAAAAACGTTCCTTTTAAAATACGGATCACGAACTT
>ENA-OPYU01000818-OPYU01000818.1-human-gut-metagenome-genome-assembly--contig:-NODE-818-length-11718-cov-1.914503_pt1 | contig 11718 bp, 17 predicted proteins | sample MGYA00242637_ERZ504482 | MGnify/ENA primary metagenome ERZ504482 (study PRJEB26092, sample SAMD00036237) | human gut metagenome | host: Homo sapiens | study: EMG produced TPA metagenomics assembly of...
CATTTTTGTCCGTATATTACGGATTTCACTGTGTGAAACTTGATATTTGGTCATTTACAGACAATGAGATATGATAAAACAACATAGAGGTGACAGACAGGCTGTGACCCGGTTAAAAAATATGTAGATTTTTTAAACAGGGCAGCCGGAAAGAAAAGGTGAAAAGTATGGAAAAACAGATTCTGGCTTCTGCTGTTATCAGCGGCTTTTGGTTTTCAGGGGAACTGCTGTTTATGCGGATGTGGCAGATTATCAGACAGTGACGCAGGAAGAACAGAAAGAAAATGAAAACCATACAGACTTTTGAGACAGACGATGGACAGGGCAATTCTGTAAAAGTCGCAGCGTGCAGCGACATACTTTATGTGACAGCCAAGGCAGCAGCCCTCCGGTCAGTACCCGGTGATGAAGGAGAGGCTCTTGCAGAGGTCGGCCTTGGGGATGAAGTTTCCAGAAGCGCTGTGTGCGACAATAACTGGAGTAAAGTTTCTGTGGAAAAAAACGGGAATAAGGTGATCGGTTACATACAGAATCAGATGCTCAGTGCTGATATTCAGATTCAGCCGGAGAACGATCAGGTAGAGGTAAAAGCAGACAGCAGTATTCTTGATTATCCGGGGAGAAAAGACGGAGAAGTAGTGGGAGAAGTGCTGGAGCTTGATCAGGTAAAGCGCACAGGAACCGTAAATGAAGTGTGGAGCAGAATTTCCTATGTGGACGAAAACGGAGCGGAGCAGACCGGGTATATCCCTACCAGCGCTCTGGATCTTCCGGAAACGATACAGACGGCAGATGCCGGAATTGATAAAAAGCTGGATGCAGGAACTCTTTCAGAAAGCAGCGGAGAAGGTGATTTTTGCAGAAGCAGTGGAGGCAGGCGGAAGTGTCAGTGAAGTCAATGGAGTACAGGTGGGAACTCCGGTTGCAGCATCCTCAGATGCGAACCTGAAACCACTGGGAACTTTCCGCATCACACATTACTGTCCATGCAGCATCTGTTGCGGTCCGTGGGCCAATGGAATCACGTCTACAGGTGTAACCGCAACTACCAACCACACAATAGCAGTAGACCCGTCCCAGATCCCTTATGGCAGTCAGGTAGTGATAAACGGACAGGTATATGTGGCAGAGGACTGTGGAGGCGCCATTAAGACAAACTGTATTGATATTTATGTGGCAACCCATGAGGAAGGCGAGGCAAAGGGTGTCTATTATACGGATGTATACCTGATCCAGTAAATACAGAATGCAGTTTCTTTTCCATGCTCTGACAGTAAAGAATCCGGGCACATTTCAGCCTAGACCCGGGTATGCTGGCAGATGATTCTGGCAACTTCTTCTGCGCTTTCCTTCTGGCCGTTTTCTTCCCACTTCAGGAAGGTGTTCAGCAGACCGCCTGCATAGTAATAAATATCATATAAAGACTGAACAGTTTCTTTTGGCAGATAGGAAAGCATAAATTCATTGATTCCGTCCATGAGAATAGAATGAAGCCCGTTTTGTGTCATAGTCAGAAAAAAGGTTTTGTACTGATCAAAGAATTTAAGCGAAAAAACAACATGAGAATACTCCTGGTAATTTCCAAGCCCGGGAGTATTTTTTCGTGCCTTTAAATAGTCTGCAACGATTTCTTTCATATAATCAGTAAGCGCTTCCTGAACAGAATCGTAGTAATAATAAAATGTCATGCGGGACACTCCGGATCTTTTCGCAATTGCAGAAACATTTACACCGTTCATCCCTTTGTCCTGCATAAGCTCAATAATGGCTTCTCCAATACACATCCGGGTAAAAAGAGAGCGTTCTGTTTTTTCGAGCGGTTTTGTATCCGTTTCCGGAGCAAGCAGTATTTTTCATATAATTTTCCTCGTATTATGCCTGTTTCTATAAAATTATAAATGAGCAGATATCGAATTTTGCACAACAGGATCCGTAATATACGGACATAAAAGAAATATTAAGCTTTCTATGTGCATCTTATAAAGACAAATTTGTGATGATTTTGTGCACGTTTTCAAATTTGTTCATTTATAGTATAAAAAAATAAATCCGGATTTTTTGTACAACAATATCCGCAGCACACGGACAGAAAAAACTGTGTACGGATATCAAACAGAAGATATCTTTGGACAAACTTTTAAATTTGTTTATTTATAGTTTGTCTGATGGTTTCCTTACAAAAGAAACATTTTAGTAAATTGTATCATGTACCGAGATAGAATACAATGACAGGTATTGACAAAAATACAGAATTAGGAGAAATGGTACAATGACAAGATTTATTGCGGATTCCTGCAGTGATATGCTTCAGATGGAAGGCGTGGATTTTGTGGCGGTTCCGCTTACGATTTCTACAGATGTAAAGGATTATGTGGATGATGAAAATTTAGATGTAAAAGGGATGACAGAGGATCTGGCAGGCTATAAAGGAAAATCATGTACAGCCTGTCCCGGAGTGGAAAGCTGGCTGAAGGCATTTGAAGGGGCTGATGTTATTTATGTGGGAACAATGACAAGTACCCTTTCCGGAACTTATAATTCAGCTCTGGTGGCAAAGGAGATGTATCAGCAGTCACATCCGGAAGCCAGGATCCATGTTTTTGATACACTGAGCGCAGGACCGGAGTTGAGACTTCTTATGGAAAAGCTGACAGAGCTGGACAGAGAAGGAAAAAACTTTGAAGAAGTAGTACGGCTGGGATGCGAATATATGAAAAGAACCAGACTGTTTTTTGCACTGAAATCCTTGCACAATCTTGCGCAGAATGGAAGAGTGAGCAAAGTGGTTGCCGCAGCCGCAGGGGTACTGGGAATCAGTGTTTTTTGGAACAGCCAGCCAGGAGGGAACCCTGGAGCCTTCTGCAAAATTGCAGAGGAAGAAAAAAAGGGTAGTGGAAGAATTTCTCAATGAGATCACAAAAAACAGGATTTCAGAAGGGCAGGATCCGGATCAGCCATGTAGATAATCTTTCCCTTGCAGAAAAGATCAGAGATTTGATTCTGGAGCGCTTTCCTCAGGCAGAGATCCTTGTATATGAAGCCAGAGGACTTTGCAGCTATTATGCAGAGAGCGGAGGCGTTCTCGTAGGAGTGGAAGGAAATCTGTGCAAAAAAAATGAATCTGAAGCTGAGCAGAGATTCTGAAGCTCTTTTTCGGAAACAAAAAGACTGATAAACAGTGTTCTTATGATGGAAACATTGCTTATCAGTCTCTTTTTATGTATTTTGGAAAAGTATTATATGACTATTCAGGCGTTTTTCAGAGCTTTTTCAAGATCAGCAAGAATATCATCAATATGTTCAATTCCCACAGACAGTCGGATCATTCCCGGAGAAACACCGGCCTCCCGCAGCTGTTCATCATTCATCTGACGGTGAGTGTGGCTTGCAGGATGAAGAACCATAGTCTTGGAGGCAGCAACATGAGTACAGATATTGGCAAGTTCCAGGCTGTCCATGAAACGGACTGCTGCCTCGCGTCCGCCTTCCAGCTCGAAGGAGATCACACCGCAGGAGCCGTTTGGCAGATATTTTTCTGCAAGGGCATGGTATTTGTCTCCCGGAAGTCCGGGATAAATAACCTTGGAAACCTTTTCATGTGACGCAAGGAATTCTGCTGTTTTCTGTGCATTGCTGCAGTGGCGCTCCATACGGAGAGGAAGTGTTTCCAGTCCGATATTCAGAAGGAAGCAGTTATTAGGAGAAGGGATGGAACCAAGATCTCTCATAAGCTGAGAGGTTGCTTTGGTGATATAGGCTTTTTTTGCCAAACTGCTTTGTGTACACAACTCCGTGATAAGACTCGTCCGGCTGGGTAAGACCGTGGTATTTGTCACCGTAGGCTTCCCAGTCAAAGTTTCCGCTGTCAATGATCGCACCTCCTACCTGAAGTCCGTGACCATCCATATATTTTGTGGTGGAGTGGGTGATGATATCAGCGCCCCATTCAAAGGGACGGCAGTTGATGGGGGTGGCGAAGGTATTGTCAACAATAAGGGGAACTCCGTGCTGGTGAGCAACACTGGCAAATTTTTCGATATCCAGAACTACAAGGGCCGGGTTGGCAATGGTTTCCGCAAAAAGAACCTTGGTGTTAGGACGGAAAGCATCCGCAATTTCCTCCGCAGATGCGTCTGTGTCCACAAAGGTACAGTCAATGCCCAGTTTTTTGAAGGTAACAGCAAGAAGATTAAAGGTTCCGCCGTAGATGGTGGAGGCAGCTACCACGTGATCTCCGGCCTCGCAGATATTAAAACCGCATAAAAGTTTGCAGCCTGTCCGGAAGAAGTGAGAAGCGCCGCAACACCGCCTTCCAGTTCTGCGATTTTCGCAGCAACAGCATCGTTGGTAGGATTCTGAAGGCGGGTATAGAAATAGCCCTCGGCTTTCAGGTCAAAAATGCTGGCCCATTTCATCTGTAGTATCGTATTTAAAAGTGGTGCTCTGATAAATCGGAAGCGCACATGGTTCTCCCTTGGAAGGAGTGTAGCCTGCATGGAGGCATTTGGATTTCAAGTCTGTAATCGCTCATGTTTTTACAGTCCTTTCTGAGATGTAAATTCTGTTCGCAGGACAGTATTGCACCGCTGTGAACAGATGAAGAAACAATCTGGAATTATCATAGCACAAAAAATGGTTTCAGTGACAATTAAGAAGGGACAAAAAAGGATAGGTAGTTGTTGGGGTTAAAGATCTGTGTTAAAGTAATCACAGCAGAACATTGCCTTTATGGATGAATACCGGGCAGATGACGGTATTGCTTCAGAATGGAGGCAGGAGAAGCATATGGAAAACCATTAAGATAACAGAGGTGACAGAATTATGGCTTATAAAATACTGATGGTGGAGGATGATTCTTCTATTGCGGCAGGTCTGAGTTATGCCTTGGGAAAAAAGAGGGATATCTTGTAAACTCTGTGCAGAAAAATTTCCCAGGCCTTTGAAGAAATAAGACAGTTCATTTGATCTTGCTCTTCTTGATATGCAGCTTCCGGACGGGCTGGGGAAAGAGATTGGACAGAAGCTTCTGGCAGAACAGACCCAGGTGATTTATCTGACTGTGGTGGATGATGAGGATGAAATTGTCCGGACGCTGGAAGACGGCGCAGCCGATTACATCACAAAACCTTTTCGCATGAGGGAACTGATGGTCCGGATCAAAAGGACATTGAATATAAAAACAGAGGAACAGCAGGTTATGAGGATCGGGGAAGCGGTGATCGATGCAAATGCAGGAAAGGTGTTTGTAAAAGATCAGCAGATTTCACTGACAGCGCTAGAATACCGCCTGCTGCTTATTTTTGCGGAAAATCAGTCAATTCTCCTTACACGGGAGCAGCTTTTGGAGCGGATCTGGGATATCAGCGGTGATTTTGTGGAGGATAACACCCTGACCGTATATGTAAAGCGCTTGCGGAAAAAGCTGGGGGATGCTGTTCAGATTTCAACAGTCAGGGGGATCGGATATCGTGTGGATCAGTAAAAAGGGAAATTCTGGAACTTTCAGAGGGAATCCAGAAAGCCATTGAGGGAGAAAGCTTGATCCAAGGGATGAGAAGGAAGGTCCCTGGAGTATTTTTGAAAAATGATATTTATACATTGATGAACCTGGAGAGGGAGCAGAGAAGCGCTGCGGTAGAAGAAAAAGGAACATCTGTCAGAATATTTATCTGATATTTCCCATCAGCTGAAAACACCGGTTTCCTCCATTTTGCTTATGACTGAGCTTATGGAGGATGGCCCCAAAGGACAAGCAGAAAGAATTTCATTTTTTGCATCCAAAAAAGAAGTACGGCATATGGAGTGGCTGGTAACAGCGCTGCTTAAAATGGCGAAAATTGATTCTATGAATGTAAATTTTCATAAGGATAAGGTACAGGCAGGGGAGCTTCTGGACCTTGCGATGGAATCCATAGAAATTATGCTGGATATCCGAAATCAGACTGTGAGGCTAAAGGAAGATATACCGCTTGTCTGTGACAGGAAATGGACGACAGAGGCTCTTATCAATCTTTTCAAAAAACGCTTCAGAGTGTTCACAGGAAAACAGTGAAATTCTGGTGGACTCAGGAGAAAATCCCATTTATCGCTGGATATCTGTTACAGATCAGGGAAAGGGTCTGAAAAAAGATCAGCTTGCAGGTCTGTTCCGACGGTTCGAGGGCACTCATAAAGAAAACGGATATGGAATCGGGCTGCCTCTGGCTCTTTCCATTATGCGGGCTCAAAATGGGGAAATCGAAGTGCAGCCCGGTATGGAAAAAGAAGGTACCACATTTGTGATGAAATTTTATAAATAGTCACGGAAGAGTCACTTTTCTTATTTATCATGAATATCAAAGAGGCCAGATAAAAGCTGTAGGCCGGGAAAAATGAGAAAAGAGGTAATATATGGAAGTTTTGGAAGTAAAAGAGCTGACAAAAATTTACGGCAGCGGAGAAAATCAGGTGATTGCTCTTGACCATGTGAGCTTTCAAGTTAAAAAAGGTGAATTTGTTGCCATTGTTGGAGCGTCAGGATCGGGAAAATCCACCCTTATGAATCTGATCGGAGGAATTGACCGTCCTACCTCCGGAAGCGTTGTGATTGACGGAAAAAAGATTTTGACATGAATGAAAGTGAAATGGCTATTTTCAGGCGCAGAAATATTGGTATTGTGTATCAGTTCTATAATCTCATCCCAAATCTGACAGTAGATGAGAATATTATGCTGCCCTGTCTTCTGGACCAGAGAAAGCCGGATGCAGGGAAGCTGGAGCGAATTGTGGAAATGACAGGATTATCCAACAGGAGAAAGCACCTTCCGGGACAGCTTTCCGGCGGTCAGCAGCAGAGGGTATCGGTTGGAAGAGCTCTTATTAATGATCCGGCTTTTATTCTTGCCGATGAGCCTACAGGAAATCTTGACAGCAGATCCGGAAGGGAAGTGATAGAGCTTCTTATGGCTGCCAACCGAAAATCCGGCCAGACGCTGATACTGATCACTCACGATGAAAATATTGCGCTGCAGGCAAACCGGATCCTTACGATCAGTGATGGAAGAATCATTAGAGATGAGGTGATCCGGGGATGAATATTCTGTGCACACTGGCCTGCAGCCAGATCAAACGAAAAAAATTCCAGAACTGCGATCACCATTGCTGCGATCAGCTTATCCACAGCTCTTCTCACGGCAGTGATCAATTTTGCAGTAAGCGGAAACACTATGGTTCAGGGATTTCTGGGGGAGGATTATGGAGAGTTGGAAGCGCCTATACCCTGCTTCTGCTGATCCCGGCATGCGATTTTGGGGGCTTTGATCATTGCAATGGCTGTGATCGTGATCTCCAATGCTTTTCGAATGAGCGCCAATGAGAGGGTGGCTCAGTTTGGCACACTGAAATGTGTGGGAGCTACAAAGGAGCAGGTGTATAAAACCATAATGTATGAATGTGTGCTTCTGTGCATTGTGGCAATTCCTCTGGGTGTTGTGCTGGGATATCTTCTCAGCTTTGTGGGAATCGGAATTTCAAATCAGTTTATGGAAGAGATGAATACTCTGGTAAGAATAATGATCAAGCAGGTAAATTTCAGCCTGTCCTTTGTTTTTTCTCCGGCAGCTCTTCTGGTATCTGTTCTGATCTCTGGTATTACGGTCTTTGTGGCAGCTATGATCCCGGCAAAAAAGGCCATGAAAGTATCGGCTCTTGACTGTCTCAGAAAGCAGGTGGGGAAATCAGAGGGAATCTGAATGTCCATGCAAAAGCACAGATTAACGGAAAAAATGAAAGCATTGAATATCAGCTTGCCCGTAAAAAATGTTGCATCCAATCGAAAACAGATGAAATCCGCGGTTATGGCTTTGTCTGTCAGTATGATCTTATTTGTTTCCATGAGTGGTCTCAAGGAGATCGCAGACGGGGTGCAGGAATATATGACGTTTGACTACGGATATTCTGTGGTGGCTGACTATACTGCAAATCGTAAGTATACCACCAATCCGGAAACCGGTCGGAGGGAGGAACATGCACAGATGATCAGCTCAGAGCTTGCAGAGGAAATCCTGTCAGAGCTTTCAGAATATCAAGGAACAGAGGTATATGGAAGTGGAGTGGATTATGCAACTTACGATACTCCTTTAAGCTCTGAGGAATTGACTCCGGAAGTGCAGAAGGCTCTGGAAAAAGAAATTACAGAGGAGAATGGAGAACTACTGCTGATGTGGAGAGGAGTCATACTGGATGGAAAAGCAATTACTAGAGAGCTGTGCCAACAGGCAGGCGTGGAGTATGGCGGAATTTTGCTTCTGAATGATTATAAGTATAATGATCACGGAACAGAAAAACATGTTCAGCCTCTGCCGTCATCCACTACTTCTCTGAAACTGGGAAAAAAGCGGATGGCAGCAGCCAGGAAATAGAAATTGCTGCTGTTTTAAGCCTGGAGGAGATTCCGGAACGGCTTCTGTACCCGAATACAAATCCGGTTCGTATTGTTGTTCCAAAAGGGGAAGTAAGGGGATATACCTGGATGACTACGCCGGAGAATGAAAACGGATATATGGAGTATGCCAGACAGGTTCTGGAATCTTATTTTCCGCAGAATGGCATGGATTACGGAGAAGCCGGATATGTCAGCCGGGTATATGGCGCTGAGGACTATTCAAAATTTATGAATATTGCCATTGTGCTGGCAGCATTTTTTATTTATGCGTTTGTATTCCTGCTGGGACTGGTCGGAATTTTGAATGTGATCAGTGCAGTCAGCTTCCAGATCAGGACAAGAGCAAGAGAGCTGGCAGTGCTGAAAGTGTGGGGATTACTTCAGAGTCACTGGAGAAAATGCTGAATATAGAAAGTGTTCTCTGTTCCGGAAAGGCGCTGGTTACAGGACTTCCGGTGGGAATTCTTCTTGTTCTGATCATGGGATACTGTGTAAAAATGGTTTTCCCGATTTCCTTTCATATGCCCTGGGGAGCCATTCTGATCGCGATTGCAGTTTCTTTTGGAGTGATCTGGGGTACGGTGAAGGTTTCTTTGAATACATTAAAAAAATCAGAACATTATAGAAACAATACGAACACTTTAAGGGGCTGCAGTCTGACGTATTTTGATGAAAGGTTAGCAAAATAATACTGCAAACAACGCAGTTAATCTGAGATTAGCTGCGTTGCATATACAAATATTTATTTATAATTTACCGTATAATCGTAATGATTTCTTTATCAAGAAATTCGTAAAATTTAGAAATATGTAATCCATCGATCAGTGCGTGATGGCATAGTACTGATATGGGGAGAAGAACTTTATTATTCTGCATAAAGTATTTTCCCCATGTAATCCTGGGATTACTGTCTGCGGGAACTGGGGTAGGGTTAATAAGAGCAGTATATGATATCCATGGGATAGTAGATATAAAAATCTTACCTAAAATGTCGTCCTCTTCTTCATTAATGGAATTCTGTTGTTTCGCCTTTTCCTGTTCCCTTGCAGCATAACTAATATAATCATCAAAAGAGAGATTACTGTCAAGGTCACAGTAGCAATATGTTCCATCACTTAGCGCTACTGCATGGGAGGTCAGGCAATAATCATATTCTACAATCTGGTTATTAAGAATCCTTTGTTTAAATTCTGATACCTGATTGGCGGCTCTGGAAACACAATAGCAAATTGTCAGAAAAAATCGGAAGCTTTTTTCGCTCTGATAAATGCCAGAAGAGCTGTAATATCTACAGTTACTGTGACGCCAACGTATGGATAGGCAAGACTGTTAAAGTATTCATATATCCCTGTCTTTCATAGAAGCTGATAGCGGAAGGGTTTTCTTCCAACACCCAAAGAAATGTTTCATATGCATTCCGACGTTTTGCAGATTCAATAAAATTTTTTCATAAGGGATGTTCCGATGCCCTCTCCCTGGAAAAAACGGATCTACGTACAGTTCTTTTAATTCCCATCTTTCTGAGCTTTCACAGTTCCATTGCATCATACCTTTTACAATACCATCATCAAAAAACATAGATATTATCAATGGAACCTGGGTGCCTCTGATAAAACAGTGCAAGCTTTAATACTTGCATTTCATTAAATGAAACTTCATCATTTTGAAATATGGAGCGGTAGGAGTAGCGTTTCGCATATATTTGTATTTCGGCTAATCTTGATGCATCTTCTTTCGTTGCTTTTCTGATCATTTTTGGTCAGACCTCCCTTTATTTTCTGCTTTTTATACTCACATAGCTGTTCCGCATAGCTGCCGCAACAGAAACAGTTCTTTGCAGATGCAGGCACTATGATCATCGCGATCTTAAATGCAATTTGTATCCTTAGAGTTCATAAATTATAAGAGAAAAAAGTCACCAGAGCAAAGGAGAATAAGAAACCTCTCTTTTGCTCTGGCTTTTATCTGGTCAGAAGATATATGCAATTTAGTTATGATTATCAAGAATAATTTCACAGAACGCATCTGGAATGCTTTGTGAAATTTTTTGCGTTTAAATCGGTTGTCTGCAGCCTGAATATCTCTTACAGATACGGTATCAGTTGTAACACGGAAATAGATAGAAACCCACAGCTTTCTTCCGGTTCGGGCGATATCATAGAAAACAGGAACAAAAGAAAAGTCATCTAAAAATCTCACCTGATATTTTCTTTATCATGTTAACAGTTTCCTGATCGGGTGAAAAAAGAAATAATTCCCGAAAGGTTTTTGTCAGCATCCGGACAGTTTCAGGAATCATAAACAGCATAATCAGGATTGCAATAATCTGATCAAAATAAGGTGACAGAAATGCCAATGGGGTGTTTTGAAATTTAACGGCAATGAAAAAAGCAAAGGACATACCGAGACTGTATGCAACATCAAGCTTCCACCCTAATATTTCAGCTTTGACAGTGGGAGAATGAAACTTTCCGGCTCATGAATTTCATGATGAGTAAAATGAAAAAGCTAATGGAGCCAAGTATAAGCTGAAAGAGAGAAACCTGTCCCTTATTAATCTGACTGCCCCCAGAGAGCAATTTTCAATAACACTTGATTTAAAACGCTTAGTGTAACAGAGATCAGCATAATAGTTTTTAATCAGAATAAAAAAATGATTCTAATTGAAAGAAGCCGTAAGGATGCTTTTCTGAAATAGGACGAGAAATAAAGGAGTTAAAAACAGGAGTAAGATAATAAAAATCAGCTCAGCAGCATCGTATAGAGCATCCATAAGAGTAGATTGTGAATGACTGTAAATTGCATAAAGCAGTTCGGCAATGACAAAAGCAACTCCGGTAAAAAAAGGAAAGAAGCAGGATTCTTCTTTCTAATATTTCTTCTGAGCTTTTCGATACATGATGTTTCATGATGTTACCTCATTTTTGTCTGTTATTTTATATTGTGTATGATAGTTTTGGGAGAAGCCGGGTATATTTGCGAAAGGTTTCTGCAAACTTGCCGGGACATTCATAACCGATTTGCGAGGAAATTTCGGAAATATTTTAGAAGTTTCTGATAACATTTTCGTGGCAATCTGTAAACGGTAATCTTTAATTAATTACACATTCCTCGCAATGGCATAAAATCCAGAAAATATGAATCCTGGTAGGCTCGCTCAGTTGTTTGAATATATTGGCGGTAGTCTCGAAATTCTCAGAGTCAGTATGTGATCCATAAGTTGTGCCATAGGCTGTGTTGATGCGGTAAAGTATAATGTTCCATAAAAATCTCCTTTTTTGAATTAAGTGTACCAT
>ENA-OPYU01000819-OPYU01000819.1-human-gut-metagenome-genome-assembly--contig:-NODE-819-length-11716-cov-2.732419_pt1 | contig 11716 bp, 16 predicted proteins | sample MGYA00242637_ERZ504482 | MGnify/ENA primary metagenome ERZ504482 (study PRJEB26092, sample SAMD00036237) | human gut metagenome | host: Homo sapiens | study: EMG produced TPA metagenomics assembly of...
AAGCACTAAAGGGCGTTCCGGTAGTTATTATGGCTGGGGGAAAAGGTACACGGTTATATCCATATACTAAAATACTACCGAAACCACTTATACCTATTGGAGATACGCCCATTATAGAAAGGATTATAAACTGTTTTACAGAGTATGAAATAGATCAGTATTACATGACCGTAAATTATAAAAAGGGTATGATTAAGTCTTATTTTTCTGATCTCCAGCCCGATTATAGGATCAAGTATGTTGAAGAAACCATGCCTCTGGGAACCGGCGGAAGTCTCAAGCTTATAGAAGATAAATTCGAACAACCACTGTTTGTCACCAATTGCGATGCTTTGATCTTGGCAAATTATAGTGAAATTTATGATTATCATAGTAAGACAGGAAATATAATTACAATTGTGTCAGCGTTGAAGAATATTACCATACCATATGGTGTGTTGAAATCTGAGAAAAATGGAAAAGTTATAGGCATGGAAGAAAAAACCTAAACTGTCTTATTTTATAAATACAGGAATGTACGTCATTAATCCGGAAATTATTGAAAAAATTCCGGATAATACAATGTTCATATGACCCATTTAGTGGAAAAGGTGATGCAAGAAGGTGGACGAGTTGGTATGTATCCTATTAGTGAGGACTCCTTTTAGATATGGGCGAGTTTGATGAAATGCGGCGAATGGAGGAGAAACTGAATATAGTTTCTAAATAGCAGATGGAAAATATATTACTAGTTGGTTATGGCGGACATGCCAAAAGCATAGCAGACTGTATAGAACGGCAAGGCAATTATAGAATTGCAGGATATACAGATTCGATGCAGCGGGAATCTCCGTACAAATATCTCGGAACAGATGAAAGACTTCAAGAGTGTTATGATAACGGAATGAAAAAAAGCAGTTATTGGAGTTGGTTATCTGGGTAAGGGAAAAATACGAGAAACAATATATGATACATTAAAGCAGATAGGATTTGAATTACCTGTTATAAGTGATCCCTCTGCGATCATTTCATCTACAGCCAGTGTAGGAGAAGGAACATTTATAGGAAAAATGTAATTGTAAATGCTGATTCATATGTAGGGCGAGCATGTATTATAAATACACAGGCATTAGTTGAACATGAATGTAAAATAGATGATTTCTCACATATAGCAGTTTCAGCAGTGCTATGTGGGCAAGTACAAGTAGGCAGGGCTGCTTTTGTAGGAGCCAATGCTACGGTTATACAATGCATGAATATACCGGCGGGGCAGCATAATTCCGTGCGGAGTAGTAGTTAGAAATGGGTATTTCAAGAAAGGAATATGCAATGGCTAAAAGCATTGATTATTGCGGAAGCAGGGTAAATCATAACGGAGAAATTAGAAATTGCCAAAGAATTGGCAAGAGAAGCAAAAAATGTGTGGAGCAGATATTGTGAAGTTCCAGACGGCTAAGTTGTCTTCACTTGTTTCATAAAAGCAAGCAAAATGGCAGAGTAATACAAAGTAAAGTATTGGTCAGGAAATGAGCCAGAGAGAAATGCTGAAGAAGCTGTTGCTCAGTTATGATCAATTTAGAGAATTAGCAGCATATTGCAGAGAGATTGGAATAACATTTTTATCGACACCGTTTGATTTGGAGAGCATTGATTTCCTGGAGGAGCTGGGCTGTGATGTGTGGAAGATTCCATCAGGAGAGATTACCAATCTTCCATACCTTGAGAAGATAGGGAAAACACATAAAAATTATTATATTGTCAACAGGAATGTGCACTATGCAGGAAGTTGAAGATGCCGTAAATGTCTTGGGCAAAAATGACTGTGGGAAAATTACATTATTGCATTGCACAACACAGTATCCCACAGCGTATTGCGATGTGAATTTGAACGCGATGTTGACTTTACAGAAAAAGGTTTGGATCGTTTGGTGATTAAGGGGTATGAAGCAGAAAAACAATACCGCTTGTACAAACAGAGAGAAGAACTGGTATATGAGCATTATCAGAAATTGGAAAAAAATTATCAGGAATCCAGAAAAATTGTTCACGATATGAAAAACCACATGCACGCCATGATGAAGTTGTATGAAGAGGGAGAGACAGAAGAGGCCCATTCCTATGGTCTGGAAGTGTTTCACCTGTTGAATCAGACTGGTCATATGTGGTATACGGAAAATCGGATGTTAAATATTATTCTCAATGAAAAGCTTTCAGAAGGAGAGATGAAGGGAGTTTCCCTGTCCCTGGATGTTGAGGAGCATAGCCTGGATGGTATCAGGGAAATTGATATTACTACGATTTTTGCAAATTTATTGGATAATGCCATAGAAGCGCTTGGAGTACAGGAAGAAAACAAAGAAAAGTTTTGAAAATTTCTGTGAGAAGAGTCCGGGATTTTCTAATGATTGAACTTTGCAATTCCAAAGGAACCAGGCAGAAAAATGAAGGGAAACCACCAGGGACTTGGGCTTAAAAAAGTGTAAAGGAAAGCCCTGGAAAAATACGAAGGAACCTGTACCATAGAGGAGGATAAAAACAGTACAGGGTAATTCTTATGATACCTTCGCTTTTTCATTCTGCTGTGGAAGAACAGGGTAGAGAAACCTGATAAAAAATGAAAAGGAGCGTGTGTAATTATGAAGAAATTAGCAGGAATTTTTATGTTGTTGTGTCTTACGTTCAGTTTGACTGCTTGTGGAGGAAAGCTCTCTGAGGAGTTTGAGGAAACAGAAGTCAAAGAAGCGGCAGAGGAGATAGTCAATCTCATTAATGAGGGGAAACTTTCTGAAGTTTATGAGGATTCCTTTATACCTGTATTAAGAAACAGCGTGGAACTGGAAGAACTTCAGGAAACCGTGGACTATGTGCTGGATAAACTGGGAGAATTTCAGGATTTTGAAAAAGTGCAGGTAAAAGGTGTGAAAGATAAAAATACAGGAACCCAGTATGCCACAGCAGTGGTGCTGGCAAAATATGAAGAAGGGAATGCCATGTTTACCATTTCCTTTGATACAGATATGATGTGCGCGGGGTTCTTTATTAAGTAAGTTTGAAAAGTTTTGGGGAGGGAATGCCTATGACAATAGAATTTTTTATTGCGGGTGGTGTGTGTATACTGTTTCTGCTACTGGCACTTTATTTGCTGCTTTGGGAGAAAAGGGAGCCATGCTGGTGTCTGGTTTTAATACTATGTCAAAAGATAAGCGGGAGCAGTATGATAAAGCCAGAATCAGTAAAGACCAGAGAAATCTTTTCTTTTCTGGAGTGGACTTTGGGCTGCCGGAATCCTTATGGTTTGGCTGATTTCCGAAGCAATGATTTATGTTATAGTGGTGATACAAGTGGTGCTGTTTTTCGGAAGTTCACTTGGATGAAGAAAAAGCATTTGGGAAATATAGAAAGAGGGAAGGTCTATGAAATTTAAGGGAAAGGTCGCAGTATGGTACTGGGCAATCTGTATCTTGGCAGAGGGTGCTATGATATATAGCTTTTTTGTGGACAAAGAGGCAAGGATTTTTCTTGGGATTTCCCTTGTGTTTATGAGCCTTCTTATGCTGCCAATGCTGTTTCGCAATTATGTTCTTATAGAACAGAACCGGATTCAGGTTGTTTTTGGCTTTTTTAAAAGATTCCATGGAAATCAGCGAAATTCGTGAAATTTACAGGACGCATAATCCACTGGCATCTACAGCCGCATCCCTGGACAGGCTGGTTATTAAAGGACGAAGACAGGAAATGATGTGTGCAGTATGTGACAGAGAAAGACTGCTTCAGGAATTAACGAAGAAAAATCCGGGTATCTGGATTCATTAAAAAGTGTAAAACAGCCGAAATAGTATCTTTATCATAAGTACTGTTTCGGCTGTTTATAAGGTTGTTTTTTTACGCTTCGTCTACTTTCCAAAGTCCCAGCGCCGGGGTTTTTACAAAGTAAACTTCTTCTCCGTTTTCCAACGTGTTCCAGCCTTCTTTTAAAGTATCCGGATTGTAAAGGGCAGCGGCTTCTTCGTAATCCATCCATTCATACCCCACGTTTTGAATCTCTTCTTTTGAGAGATTTTCTGGTCTGGGTGTTATGCTTGGTAAATTTATGTTTGAATCCGGTGGTATTGAATCCATTTCAAACAAAATTTTAAAGGCATTTGGAGAAAAACGTTCTCCTATTGCTGTTTCTCTTTCCGGATTTATTACAGGTATTCCTGTATTTGGAGACGTTGTTTACATTATGTTTGCGCCAATGCTTCGTGTGTTATCCAAGAAAACAGGAATTTCTATGGTAAACTTTGCCTGTGCCATTTCTGTTGCTACAACCTGTACATTTGCACTGGTACTGCCTACTGCACCGCCTCTGGCTGTTGCAGGTGAACTTGGAATTGAAATTGGTATTTTCTTCTTCTATGCATTGATTTCTGCGTTTGTAGGTATGATTTTTGGTGGTAATTGTTTATCGGAGCATTTTTGAATAAACAGGATCACAAGATGAAATCATTTTTTATACTTTTGAAGACCTGGAAGTAGAAGAAGCTGCTTTAAATACTGCAGATAACCGTCAGAAGATGGGAGCAGGAAAGCATTATCTATTTGTTAGTACCGATTATCCTGATTCTTCTTGGAAGCTTTGTACCTCTTGCAGTAGGAGAAGATGCAGCTATTACACCAATCGTAAAATTCCTTGGTGACAAAACATTTGCCATGATGGCAGGTGTTATTTATGCAACGCTGATTTCCAGCAAAATATCTGCGTCAGTCCATTACAGACATTATGACAGAGGCAGCGGATCAGGTTGGTCTGATTCTTCTGATCACCGGTGCAGGCGGTGCGTTTGGTAAAATCCTTCAGGCAACTGGTATTGCGGATTATGTAGCTGGTTCTTTATCCCAGTTCAGCATTCCGATTCTGGTACTGTGTTTCCTGATTGCACAGATTATCCGCTGCGCTCAGGGTTCTACAACCGTAGCCCTTATGACAACTGCAGCGATTATGTCCAGCACCATTGCAACCAGCGGTGTGTCACCAATCCTGTGTGCTATTGCGATTTGTGCAGGCGGTATTGGTCTGTCTCTTCCTAATGACTCCGGATTCTGGGCAATCAGCAGATTCTTCAAGATTTCTGTTACAGATACCATCCGCGGATGGAACATTGGTGGATTTGTGGCAGGTATTGCTATCCTGATTTTTGTATCCATCCTGTCTCTGTTCCAGGGATTCCTTCCGGGACTTATGATGTAAGTGAATAAAGTAGTTTGAAAACAAAAAGGAACTATTCCATTAAAAGCAATGATTTTAATGTGAAAGTTCCTTTTGTTCATTGGTAAGATACTGGACTTTTTCCTGGGCTGCTGATATAATGAAAAGATAGTTTTTGCAGTGAAAAAGAATGACGGGGATTACTATGGTGTTAAAATCAATTAAGAAAACAGAAAAACTTCTTCCGGAACAGGTTTCGGAACAGATTATTAATTTAATTACGCAAAAACAACTAAAAGCTGGAGAAAAGCTGCCAAATGAATTTGAACTGGCTGAGAAGCTGGCTGTGGGCAGAGGAACCATAAGAGAAGCTATTAAAATTCTGGTGTCCAAAAACGTGGTGGAAATCCGCAGGGGTTGTGGGACTTTTGTGTGCAGCCGTCCGGGAATGGTAGATGACCCACTGGGATTTGCCTTTATCCGGGATAAAAAGAAGCTGGCATTGGATCTTTGTGAGGTTCGTCTGATGATTGAACCGGAGATTGCAGCCCTGGCGGCCAGACGGGCAGAGGAGCATGAAATCAAAAAGCTTCAAAAGCTTGCAGATGAGGTGGCAGAGCTTTGCAAAAATCAGGAACAACATATGGAAAAAGATATTGAGTTTCATGAATGGATTGCAAAGCTGAGTAAAAATGCTGTGGTGTCCAATCTGGTGCCTGTTATCCAGCAGGGAATCGCTGTGTTTATTCAGGTGACAGACCGTGCCCTGGCAATGGAGACGGTCCGCACACACCAGAAAATTGTAGATGCAATCAGGGTCGGAGACGAGACAAAAGCCAGAGAAGCCATGCTGGAACATTTAACCATAAACAGAGACTTAATCCATGAAATGGGATTGCCGCAGTAAATGCTGCAGCAGTCCTTTTTTTCTTATAAGAAATAGTTGACGCAAGGTAACGAACGTGGTACTATAAAACTACAGATATGACGTATGATGTCTTGACGGAAAAACAAAGTACAAGGCACAAAAGTTTTTATGAAAAAAACGTAGAAAAGGAGAATCCACATGAAGTTAAGAAGTCAGGAATTAAGAAAAAATCGCACCGGAATTAGATCCTCTTCGTCTGGGTACAGGATGGAAAGTAGAGGATTTGTCAAAACCTCAGATTATGATTGAGAGTACCTTTGGTGACAGCCATCCGGGCAGCGGACATTTACTGGAATTAGTGGAAGAAGCAAGAGCAGGTGTGGCAGAAGCAGGTGGTCATGGCGCCAGATATTTCACTACAGATATCTGTGACGGAGAAGCGCAGGGACATGATGGTATTAACTATTCCCTGCCATCCAGAGATATGATTGCCAATATGATTGAAATTCATGCCAATGCAACGCCTTTTGACGGCGGTGTATTTGTTGCAAGCTGTGATAAGGGTATGCCTGCGCATTTAATGGGAATCGGACGTGTCAATATCCCATCTATTGTGATTACAGGTGGTGTTATGGATGCAGGTCCGGATCTTCTGACACTGGAACAGATTGGTATGTACAGCGCCATGTGTGAACGTGGGGAAATCACAGAAGAAAAACTGACTTATTACAAACAGCATGCCTGTCCTTCCTGTGGCGCCTGCTCCTTTATGGGAACCGCTTCCACCATGCAGATTATGGCAGAAGCCCTTGGCCTTATGCTTCCAGGAAGCGCCCTGATGCCGGCTACCAGCCCGGATTTACGTACTGTAGCAAGAGAAGCCGGAAAACAGGCAGTATGGCTTGCAGAGCATGACCTGACTCCGGATAAAATTGTAACCATGAAATCTTTTGAAAATGCCATTATGGTTCATGCTGCAATTTCAGGTTCCACCAACTCCCTTCTTCATTTACCGGCTATTGCCAGAGAGTTTGGCATTGAAATTGATGGAGATACCTTTGACAGACTGCACAGAGGGGCTCATTACCTGTTAAATATCCGTCCGGCAGGACAGTGGCCTGCACAGTTCTTCTATTATGCTGGCGGCGTACCCACTATTATGGAAGAAATTAAGGATATGCTCCATCTGGATGTGATGACTGTAACAGGTAAGACTCTGGGTGAGAACCTGGAAGACTTAAAGAAAAATGGATTTTATGATAAATGTGATGCATACCTGGCAAAAGTGGGCTTAAAGAGAGAAGATGTGATCCGTCCATTTGACAACCCATTTGGAACAGACGGAAGTATTGCAATTCTTAGAGGAAATCTCTGCCCGGACGGCGCTGTGGTAAAACACACCGTTGTGCCAAAAGAAATGTTTGAAGCTACTTTAAAGGCACGTCCTTTTGACTGTGAAGAAGATGCCATTCATGCAGTTCTGACTCATGAAATCAAACCAGGGGATGCAGTTATTATCCGCTATGAAGGACCAAAAGGCAGCGGTATGCCGGAAATGTTCTACACCACAGAGGCCATTGCTTCTGATGCAGAACTGGGCGCTTCCATTGCCCTTTTGACAGACGGAAGATTTTCCGGAGCTTCCAAGGGTCCTGCTATTGGACATATTTCTCCGGAAGCAGCAGAAGGCGGTCCAATCGCTCTGGTAGAAGAAGGCGATTTGATTGAAATCAATATCCCAAAACCGTGTACTTCGTATTGTAGGAATCGCAGGAGAGAAGAAAACACAGGAAGAAATTGATGAAATTCTGAAAGAACGTAAGAAAAACTGGACACCAAAAGAGCCAAAATATACCAAAGGCGTGATGAAAATCTTTTCTGAAAAAGCAGTATCTCCAATGAAGGGCGGATACATGGAGTAAAGGCGGTAGACATATGAATTTATTTGACATTACAGGAAAAAAGCCATTGTAACCGGTGGAACCAGAGGCCTTGGATATGGTATTGCAGAAGGGTATCTGGAAGCCGGATGTGAAGTCGCTATTGTAGGAACCTCAGATAAGGTTTACGAAGTGGCAGAAGAATTTTGCCAGAGAGGCTATAAATGCCATGGTGTAAAAGGAAATCTGGGAAAACGGGAAGAAGTATACCGGGTATTTCAGGAATGCGTGGAGAAATTAGGTGGGGATTTGGACATTCTTCTCACAGCCCATGGAATCCAGAGACGCCACAGCGCAGAGGAATTTCCGGTGGAAGAGTGGGATGAGGTTTTGAATGTAAATTTGACTTCTGTATTTCTTCTTTGCCAGGAAGCCGGAAAAATCATGCTGAAAAAAGGATATGGAAAGATTATTACTATTGCTTCTATGAACTCTTTTTTCGGAGGACAGACCATTCCGGCTTATGCAGCAGCAAAAGGCGGCGTGGCACAGCTTACCAAGGAGCTTACTAATGACTGGCTGGCAAGAGGCGTGAATGTCAATGCCATTGCCTCTGGCTATATGGCAACAGAAATGAACAAAGCGCTGTTAGACCCTGCCAATCCAAGGTTTGCTTCTATTTCTGAACGGATTCCCGCAGGACGCTGGGGTACCGGAGAAGATATGAAAGGGGCGGCAATCTTTCTGGCATCCCATGCCAGTGATTACGTCAGTGGGGCAGTGATTCCGGTGGATGGCGGATATCTGGTGAAATAAAAATGAAAAAGACCTCAGCTCAAAGTAAAAAAACTTTCTGGGCTGAGGTTTTTGTGCTATAATTTTGACAGTACCATGCGAAGGGAGTAAAAATGCTTATTTTACATTGTATGAAACAGAAGTTATGGGAAACCATGAAAAATGAACCATACATAGGAAAACCTTTATTAGAACAGAATCCCTTTTATTCATTGTTCAGATTTAAAGTATTTCTGGCGGGTATCTCTTCATTTTTGACAATGAGCAGGAAAATTCTGGTGCTTTTAGTTATTGAGACAGAAGAACTGGATGTGCCAGTAAAATGGGAAGACTTGGAGGGATGTGGAAGAACATACCCTCATGTTTACGGACTAATCAAAGCAGAAGCCATAAGGAATATTTTACCATATTTAAAGCAGAGGATGGGTCCTGGGTGAAAAATGTAGAATTGCAGTATGTAGAAAACCAGTAGAGGGGGGATTAATTATGACAATAAAACAAAAAAGCGCGCCTCAGCGTCTCCTGTGGGCGCAGTTTGATGCCCTGCAGATGGGCTCTGGATGGGACGAAGAGGATATTTTAAAACCCCAGATTTTATTAGAAGATGTGTTTGGGGACAGCCATCCGGGAAGCACCCATCTGGCAGGAATTATGGAGCAGGCAAAATACGGTGTGTTTGAAAAAGGCGGTTTTCCAGCTCAATATCACACTACAGATATTTGTGACGGCTGCGCCCAGGGGCATGACGGAATGAATTATATTTTAGCTTCCAGGGAGGCTATCTGCGATATGATTGAGGTTCATGGCTGTGTCTATCCCTGGGATGGAATGATTTTATCAGCTTCCTGTGACAAATCCATTCCAGCGCAGTTAAAGGCAGCGGCAAGATTGGATATTCCTACGATTTTTGTACCTGGAGGCAGCATGCGTCCGGGCCCCAATATGACCACTTCTTTGGTGGCAGGAGATATTTCTCTCAGACAGAAGCGAAAAGACGCTATTACGGACAGGGAAATTCTGGATTATAAGATGACAGGGTGTCCTTCCTGTGGAGCCTGCACCTTCCTGGGAACTGCAAGCACCATGCAATGTATGGCAGAAGCTCTTGGCCTGACTCTTCCGGGAGCGGCTCTTATGCCGGCCACCATGCGGGATATTTTTGCTTATGCCAGAAAAGCAGGGAGAAAGATTCTGGAGCTGGTAGAAAAGGGAATCAAAGTCAGTGATATTCTTACCAGAGAAGCTTTTGAAAATGCAGTGATGATTCACAGTGCCATTGGAGGCTCTACCAATGCTACGCTGCATCTTCCTTCCATTGCCAGGGAGCTGGGCATGACTCTGGAGCCGGAGTTGTTTGATGAGCTGAACCACAAGATACCCCATCTTGGAAACATTACCCCAAGCGGCGCTCATTTAACAGAGGCATTCTGGTTTGGCAGGGGGCGTACCTATGGTGCAGAAAGAATTAAAGGATATGCTTCATCTGGATGTAATGACCGTTACAGGAAAGACCTTGGCGAAAATCTGGAAGATTTGGAAAGAGACAACTTCTTTGAGCGGAATCTGGGATATTTACATAATTATGGACTGGAGCGGGAACAGGTGATTTTTCCTGTGGAAAAGGCAGAGGAAAAGGTTCTGTGGCTATTTTGAAAGGAAATCTGGCGCCGGAGGGTGCGGTGATTAAATATTCTGCCTGCAGCCAGGACATGCGGGAGCGGAAAGGTCCTGCAAGAGTTTTTAACAGCGAAGAGGCTGCTTATCAGGCAGTGGTGGATGGAAAGGTTCATCCAGGAGATATGCTGATTATCCGTTATGAAGGCCCAAGAGGAAGCGGTATGCCGGAAATGCTTATGACTACAGAAGCCATTGTATGTGATGAGCGGTTAAACGGTTCCGTATCTCTGATTACAGACGGACGTTTTTCAGGAGCTACCAGGGGAGCTGCTATTGGACATGTGTCACCAGAAGCAGCAGCAGGAGGTCCCCTTGCTTTTGTGGAGGATGGGGACATTCTGGAATACAGTGTGAAAAACAGGCGACTGGATAGTTGATAGGAAGTGCGGTGAAGAAATCAAAGAAGAGATAGAAGCCATTCTTGCCAAAAGAGCCCAGGCGGGCATTGTGCCAAGACCAGAGAGAAAAGGTCTGTTTAAGCGTTATACAGAACATGCACTTTCCGCTATGGAAGGCGCAGGATATGAGGATTGAGGAGGAGAGAGAAATGAAAGCAAAATGGATTACGCCAGTGGTGACCGCGTTAGATAAAGATGGCCATGTGGATGTGGAAGGAAATAAGAGTATTTACGATTTTCTCATTGAAAATGGAATGGACGGGATTCTCCTGTTTGGAAGTATCGGTGAATTTTTTGCAGTACCCATAGAAGAAAAGAAAGCGCTGATTCGGGAGGCAATCCGCCATATTGACCACAGAGTAACCGTATATGTGGGAACCTGCCATATGGAATTTGAGACCTGTGTGGAATTGTCCAATTATGCTCTGGAACAGGGGGCCAGATGGGGTGATGGTGATTTCACCATATTATTTCAGCCCTGCCGGAAAGGTGCAATTTTGAATTTTTTACAGAACTTTGGTCAGAACGTGTTCACGGACCGCTGCTTTTATACAATTTCCCGGACAGAACCGGTCATGATTTGACGCCGGATATGATTTATAAGCTGGTATCAGAGCATGAAAATATTGTGGGAATCAAGGATACGGTTGCCACCATGGGACATACCAGAGCCATTATTCAGAAAGTAAAGACAGAATATCCGGATTTTATGGTATATTCCGGTTTTGACGAATTCTTTGGACACAATGTGCTCTCAGGTGGAGATGGCTGTGTGGCAGGTTTATCAAACTTTGCTCCGGAAGTGGCATCCGGGTATGCCAAAGCAGCCAGACAGGATGATTTAAAAGCCATGACAGAATATCAGCAAAAGATTGACAGCCTTATGGCGATTTATGATGTGGCGCCTCAGTTTATTCCTACCATTAAAAAA
>ENA-OPYU01000820-OPYU01000820.1-human-gut-metagenome-genome-assembly--contig:-NODE-820-length-11701-cov-2.126145_pt1 | contig 11701 bp, 20 predicted proteins | sample MGYA00242637_ERZ504482 | MGnify/ENA primary metagenome ERZ504482 (study PRJEB26092, sample SAMD00036237) | human gut metagenome | host: Homo sapiens | study: EMG produced TPA metagenomics assembly of...
CTTTCAGTATTTGATAGCGAATGCCCGTATTCGTCTTTATCACATTGAGAATTTCCGATAAATCTTCGTTGTTACGGAATTTTTCTTTATTATACACCCTGTTTCTGCTTTTATCAACTATTTCTCAATCTCAAAGCAGCAATCAGAAACACCACCAAATTCAAGACAAAACCTGGCGCTATCTCAATGATAGAAATCCCCGGAGAAAATTTCCATTGTAACATTCCCACTATCACAAAATTCATCAAAAAACCAATTCCGGACAAGAGCATAACGCTTTTGCATCCTTTGGGAGCAGCCTGTTTTCCAATAAAGAAGTAGCAAATATGCCCCGATACATCCTAAACATAAACCCAATTCCGGATATCCAATATCCAATCTCCCTTCCCCCAAAAGCATCTTTCACATATACAGAAGTCGGTTCATCCACGCCGCCAATCATAGAAATCTCCTCCTGGCCCAAAGAAGGAAAATGATTCATACCTCCTGCCACAGTACCTATTACCACAAGAACTGCCAGCGTCAAAAACAAAAACCTCAACGGATGCTTTCTCAGGGTCTGCTCTTTCAATTCTGTGTTAAACCGCTGCGCCACCTCTTTCGGTGTCCCCATCTCTGCCATCACCTCATCTATGGTTTTCCCTGTTTCCAGGCGCAGATGAATCTCTGTTCCAATATCGCTGTTAATTCTGGCCTTCATCTCCAGAGGCACCTTTAAATGCCACTCAATGGCATTGACATATTTCTTAATTTTCTTCTGCTCTTCTGTCATAACGTTTCCCTCCCACACAATTTTTCTACACATACCTGAAAGTCTTTCCAGATAGTTTCATATACCTGATACATCTGCTTCCCTTTTTCTGTAATTTGATAATACTTCTTAGGCGCTGTCCTGCCTTCACTCATTTTCCAGGAGGCCTCAATAAATCCGCTGTCCTCCAGGCGGTACAAGACAGGATAAAGAGTTCCTTCCTTAAGCTGCAAAAAAACCTTCTCCCTGCTGCTCCAGTTCCTGCAAAAGCTCATATCCATAAGTCTGCTTTCTGGAAATCAATTTCAGAACAACCATGTCCAGCACCCCTTTTTTTAACTGCTGTGCAAATTTTTCTTCCATATGTCATCCTCTTTTTATAATATTTAGTATTACTAAGTATTATTATATAGAAAAAGTAAAGAATGTCAAGAAAAAATCACCTTGAGTCCCCATCACTCAAAGTGTTTTTTGCAAAATCCGTACTTCTACCACTGCCCCATAATGTTCTCCCATATTTTGCACAAGCAGTTCTGCGTCTTGTCCATACAAAAGTTCCAGACGTCTTTTCACATTTTGCAATCCCACATGTTTCCTGCCTCCATAAATAATCGGCGTATCTTCGGACAATGCCTTTAAAATATCATCTGAAAAACCCTTTCCTGTATCAGACACGCAGATATAAAGCCAGTTTTTATCCTGATACCTTTCCATGGTCACATATAAAGAAATTTCTACCAAATGATCCAAAGTCACACCATGTACTACCGCATTCTCTACTAAAGTCTGCAAAACCAGAGATGGAACCTGGACTTCATCTCCTATCTCTTCGCAAATCACCTCAAAACAAAAAGCACTGTCCCCATATCGCAGCCTCTGGATTTCCATATATTTCTTTACATGTTCAATTTCTTCTACCAATTTCCTTTCTTTTCCAGACTCTCGATAATTATATCGGATGTATTCTGAAAGCACTTTTGTAATATAGGTAATATCCGTTTCTCCAGATTTATCCGCCATTCCATGAATCAAACTTAAACAGTTCAGGAAAAAAGTGAGGACGGATCTGCTCTTGCATATATTCCAGTTCAGCCCGCTTTTCCTGCAGCTCTTTCTCATAGATTGCAATTTTTAAAGACTGTATTTTCCTTAAAAGCAAACGAAACTTATCACTAACCGCTTCTAATTCCAGAATGTTATTTCTCCCATCTTCATGGAGAAACTGTTCCTCTTCCATGTTGGAAATCCCTTCTGTAAATACCTTCAGAGGAATCATAAGATGATAATAATACCTCACTGCAAGAAAAATACAAATACCAAACAAAACAGTAATCAGCACAACCAAAACCGTCTGCATTTCCAGAATAGTTTCCAGAATTCCTCCGTTTGGAAGCACATACACACACATCTTTCCAATCGTTCCCAGTTGATACTTGTAAAAGTTTCCGCCTTTTCTCTCTGCCTGACTCATTTCGTTTTTTTCTTTCAGCAAAATCATTTCGGGTAAATCAGCGTCCCGTCTTCCTTCTCAAGAAACGGAATAACTTCATAACGCTGGGTCATTTCCTTTAGCAGTGAAAAGAATTTTTTCCGTATTCATCAGGCATCCTATGACATTTCCCGCCTTTGTATACCACCCTACAATATAAGTCTCACCGTCTGTTTCCAGAAACTCCCAGGAAGTCACGCCATAACTCTGAGTTGCCGCTTTTCTGGCAAAATCCTCTAAGGTCCTTCAAAAAACCTTCTACATAACTCTGTGAAAAAACAGTCCCTTCATCTCCTATGAGTACATCTGCTTTCTCTGCATACACAAAAAAGTTTTGTACTTCTTTGTAACGAATTTTTAACAATCTGTTTTGCTCTCTGATATCTCTTAAAAGGTCATAATATTTCTGTTCTGAAGCCTCCAGCGTATCCGGAATCTCCTGAATCCCACTTTTCCCCAGGACTTGTATCAGCTCATTGTTAATCTGAAAAATATCCCGGTTAATCTGCTCTACATATAAGCCAGCTGTATCCTCTGTATATTGTTCTGCAAGTTTTCTGGTTTCCCTCATCCCTACAAAAAGGCAGAGCAAAAGTCCCAAAAGCACCGCAAATACCGGAATCAGTACCTTTAATCCCAAGGTACGGAGTTTTTCTGCTTTTCTCTCCGTTTTTTCTCTTTTTGCCGGTACATTTCTTTTCCTCCTGCTCTGCTAAAACTCGCCTATTTATTTTCTATCATAAAAAATTCAAGAAAAGTTGTCAAATATTTCCAAATATTCGCTTTCTTTTTTGCAAACACCGGAATTTTTTCCAAAGGTGCTGACACGGTTATGGTTTCTCCTCCGTTCCTTTCTTCTCCTGTCCATACATTAATCCATACTTCTCCTTTTGGCAAATACACTTCTCTTTCCCTGGCTCCAGCTTCCAACACAGGCGCCACCAGGAAATCCGTTCCAAACAAATAGGAATCTTCTACCTCCCATGCCATTTTTTATCTTCCGGGTAATCATAAAAATATGGACGCATCACTGGTGTTCCTTTTTTCATGTACCAGACGCATTTGTTCTCTCATATATGGACGCATATGCTCCCGAAGCGCAATATATTTTTTACAGATTTGAAAAACTTCCTCTCCAAAACTCCAGATTTCATTGGGACTACCTGAACCAATAGCCTCCCCTTCAAAATCAAGCTGTGGATTTCGATTTCCGTGAAGACGCATAACAGGAGAAAAACATCCATAGGCAAACCAGCGTAAAAATAATTCACGAAATTCCGGATCATCTCCTCTTGCACCATGAAATCCTCCAATATCAGTTGTCCACCATGGAATTCCTGCAATAGCCATAGACAAACCTGCACGCACCTGGCGGTTAAAGCATTCAAAACTACTCACAATATCTCCAGACCATACCAGCGCCCCATATCTGGCGCTTCCTGCCCATGCAGCTCGTACCAGATTCACCGGCTGCTGATCCCCTTCTTCTGTCATTCCTTCAAAAAAACCCTGTGTATAGAATTTCGGATAGCTGTTTCCCACTTCCAGATTCGTCCCCAGATAATACCGGTAATTGTCAAACTGATACGTGGTATATTCTGGTTCTGCCACATCCAGCCAGAACAATTTTGCTCCCTTTTCCCAATAATTCTTTTTAATCTTATCCCATACAAACCTTCTGGCTTCTGGATTGGTAGCATCAAAAAAGACTTCATTTCCTCCACATAACATGGAAATACGGACACCTTTCTCACACTGTATCAGATATCCCTTTTCTTTCATTTCAGCAAAGTTTTCAGAACGGTAATCTACGGTGGGCCATACAGAAACCATAAGCTTCATACCCATTTCTTCAAGTTCTTTGCACATAGCAGGTACGTCCGGCCAATACTTGGGATCAAATCGAAAATCCCCTTCCTGGGTCCAATGAAAGAAATCAGCAATGATAACATCTACCGGAATCTTTTCCTGATAATATCTTCTTGCCACCTGCAAAAGTTCTTCCTGAGTTCTATAACGCAATTTACACTGCCAAAAGCCCAGTCCATATTCCGGCATCAGAGGAGCTTTTCCTGTAAGTTCCATATAATTTTCTTCAATTTCAGCAGGTGTGTCTCCTGCAATTACCAGATAATCAATTTGCTTTGTGGACTCTGCTCTCCACTCTGTTCCATTCATACCAAAGAAGACGCTTCCAACGGCTGGATTATTCCATAAAAATCCATATCCCAGACTGGAAATATAAAATGGAACACTGACTTGAGAGTTCCTTTGTGCCAGTTCCAGCATACACCCTTTCATATTCATCTGTGTCTGCTGATATTGTCCCATACCATAAATTTTTTCCTGATCATTTGCTAAAAAACGTAAAGAAATTTTATAATTTTCTCCCTCCTGTGGAACGTATTCCCTGCCATAAATATTCAAAGGTGCACTGATTTCATCCTGTAAACGCCGCCAATTTTCTTTTAACAAAATCTCTCCACTTTCTTTATAAAAAGTCACAACGCCATTAGCATTGATACTAGCTTTCAGCCTTCCGTTTTTGAATCTCTCCATATGATTTTATCTTCACCCATATACATATTGGCATAGGCTGTACCATTTGCATCCTGATCCTCAAAAATCCGAACACAGGCTTCCTTCCCGTTTGGAATATCCAAAGCCCAGTCATGCTCTGTAAACCGCCGGTTTCTTGTTCCTCTGACCCGTAAAGCGTTGTCTCCCCAGGCTTCTATGCAAACCTGCTCTCCGTCACAAATATAATATAATTTTCCGTTTTTCTCTTGAAACATATCTCTGTCCTCCTATGGAAAAAGCTGCATGCAAAACCATTCCTTTTTACCTCCTTTGTTTCACAGCAGCTTTCTATCCTTTTGTCCTTTTATTTCATATTTTCCTGATAAGCTTCATATGCTGTTTCCTGAATTTTTACTAATTCTTCTACACCCATATCTTTTAACTGCTTCAAATAAGAATCCCATTCTTCTTCAATTCCGCCATCTACAACCCAATGTGCATACTGCGCTTCACAATATTTATAAATATCCGTTCCAAGTGTAGTAAGCTGTGCCAGTTCATCTTCCGTATACTGAACCATTGGAAATCCTACATTTTATCTGTTGTTACATATTTCGCATTCAGCTCATCTTCTTTTAATTTAATGCCGTCTCCCTGATTTTCCGGTATATGAATTTTATCATAAAATTCCGGATTCATATATTTTGGTCCGAAGTCTCTTAAAGAATTTGACCAGGCAGAGGTATCTAAAGAACTACCGTCTTCTGGTTCATTGACATCATAAGTGCCATCCCCATTATCTGTAATGCAGCCATCTGAAATGGAACCATAGAAAGTCTGCATGGAAGTCAGATCATCATAGAAATCATCTGCCCACTGCAAAAGTTTTTCTGGCTCTTTACACTCTTTCGTAATCAGAAGTTCTCTGTCCGAAATATCCAGGAAATTGGATGCATTTTCAATATAATGATTTCCATCATATCCTTCCAGAGCTTCCAATGGCACAAACTGAGACGCATTGACGCCAGCTTCCGCATCTGCTGTCCAGCCATGAATCAAACCAACTTTAGAACCACCGTCAGCCTGTTTTTTAGAAGTAAACATGGAAGAATCCTGAGTGAAATATTCCGGATCCAGGATTCCCTTTTCCCATAATCCGTGCATCCACTTAACGGCTTCTTTGTAATTTTCCTCCATAGGCATAAACACTGGTTTTCCTTCTCCGTTTAAGCCCATATAGTTATTATCTCGACTTACCATAGTACCAAAAGGAGCCAGAATTGTTCTTAAATCTCCACTTAGCAAAGCAGTACTTGCGGAATTAGAAAAACCAATTTCATTGTTTGGATCTCCGTCCTTGTCCGCATCTTCTGTAATAAACTTTTCCAAAACAGTTTCCAGTTCTTTATAAGTCTTTGGTACGTCAAGACCTAAATTATCCAGCCATTCCTTATTAATATAAAGAGGATTTCCACAAACTTCCGGGCGAAGAGGAAGTTTCTTTGGCAAACTGTAAATCTTTCCATCGCGGTCTGTTGCAATCGCTTTCATTTCCGGGTCTTTCTCAAACACACTTACCAGATTTGGCATGGTTTCTTCATTGATATAATCAGTAAGCTCTAAAAAGCTGGATTTATTCTGTGCAACATCTGTGGCATTTAAAGAAATAGAGCCTAAAAATGCGTCCGGCAAATCTCCGGAAGCTAAAAGCAGGGATTTCTGTTCTGACCAGTCAGAATTGTAATAAATCTGCCATTCAATATTAATGCCATGCTTTTCTTCTAATTCTTTCATAACACCACTTTCTAAGAAATCCGTAGGCCAGGCATCTGTCCAACGTACTGTAGCAATCGTGTAAGTTGGAACATCATTTTTACCACCTTGTGCCTCTTTTTTTCCTTCTTCTTCCTGACCGCCGCATCCAGCCAGCATAGCTGCTGACATGGAGGCTACCAGTACCAGGCTCACACCCTTTCTAAAATTCTTCTTTCTCATGTTTAAAATCTCCTTTCGTGTTGTTTATTTTTTGCCTTGTTCTTATCCCTTCAAAGAACCAAGCATAACACCCTGATTAAAATGTTTCTGAACAAATGGATACAAGCACATAATAGGTGCAGATGACACAACAATCACTGCATATTTTATTAAATCTGCCATTTGTTTTGCTTCTGCTGCAGCCGCTCCTGTTGTCATAGAACTAATGGTTTGATTACTAATTAAAATATTCCTCAAAATAATCTGCAAAGGCTGAAGTTCCGGATCGCGCAAATAAATCAATGCATTAAAATAAGAGTTCCACTGTCCAACAGCTGCCCAAAGAGCAATGACTGCAATAACCGCCTTGGATAAAGGCAATACGATTCTGAAAAAGAAGCCCATATACCCACATCCATCCAACTGAGCCGCTTCCCACAGTTCTTCTGGAATGCTATTTGCAAAAAAAGTTCTACCTACAATAATATAATAAGTAACAACCGAAAACGGAAGAACCATGACCCAAAAAGTATCCAGTAAATGAAACTGCTGTACTGCCAGATAGGTAGGAATCAGACCACCAGTAAAAAACATGGGAATCAGATAAAAAATCGTCAGCGCTTTCCGTCCATACAGTTTTCTTCTTGACAGCGCATAGGCTGCCGGAATATTTACAACTAAAGTAAAAATAGTTCCAAAAATCACATACAAAATCGTGTTTTTATATCCTGTCCAAAGCTGAGAATAACTGGCAAGCTGTTCATAAGCTTTAAAGTTAATTCCTTTTGGCAAAAATAAAATTTCTCCGTTGGAAACCAGATTGGGATTGCTAATCGATGCAATCACAATAAAATACATGGGATAAAGGGCAACGACAATCAGTATGGCTGCAATCCCGTACAAAATAAAATCAAAAATTTTATCTTCCTTTGATTTTTTCACCTTATTGTTTCTCACGGCTGTTTTCATTTCCTTCCCCCCTCATCAAATCAAAGATGTATCGCTAAGTTTCTTAGATGTATAGTTTACCAGTAGCAATAAAACCAGGTTAATGACATTATTAAATAAACCAATGGCAGAGGATAGGCTATATTGATTGCTTACCAGACCCATTTTATATACATAGGTGGAAATAATTTTCACTGGTGCTGGAATTTAAGGTATTCTGCAGCAGATAAATTTTCTCAAATCCAACACTCATAACACTTCCCATTCTCAAAATAAACATAATAGTAGCAGTAGGCAGCAGTGCCGGAACATCAATGTGAATCATGCGTTTCCACTTACTTGCTCCATCCATAGTAGCTGCTTCGTAAAGTGTTGGATCTATGGCAGACAAGGTAGCTATGTATAAAATACTATCCCATCCCACATGCTGCCAGGCCTCCGTCCATACATAAATACTTGGAAAAGCCGACGCTGAACCCATAAGGTTTGGAAGTGTAAAACCAAAAAGCCCTGCTAACTTTGCAATAATTCCTGTACTTGGTGATAAAAATCAAAATAATCATTCCGCACATAACTACCGTAGAAATAAAATGTGGCAAATAGGTAGATACCTGAAAAAATCTTTTTAAACCGTCTTGCCCGAATCTGATTGCACATCAAGGCCAGAAAAACAGGTAACGGAAAAGTAACCACAATCGTATACAAACTGATGACTATGGTATTTCTAATCGTTGGCCAGAATTGATAGGAATTAAAATATTGTATAAAATTTTTAAATCCTACCCATGGACTGCCAAGAATCCCCTGGGCTGGCGAAAAGTCTTTAAATGCAATAATAACCCCGTACATTGGGTAATACGTAAATAAAAGAAAAATAATGAATGATGGCAACAGCAACAGGTAAAGCGCCCGGCTGCTTTTCGAGCCCCTGTATAAAGCTCTGCTTGTGTTGTACTTTATTTTTCTCATATTTTATCCCCTCTTTCCTTTCTTTTTATGTCTATATTATATAGTTTTCTCGGCTATTTTTCTTTTATTATTGTGCATTTTTCATTATCAAAAAAGGAGACATGTTTCCATGTCTCTTGCATTTTGTACAACAGATTTTTGTTATTCCTTGTACGGCTTTTTTGTTATTTCTATATTCATTCGGCGTAAAACCGGTAATATCACGAAATGTTTTGCTAAAATAAGAAAAATTGTGATATCCCACTTCCAAAGCAATCTGACTTATGGTAAGATTAGAATTTTTCTAAATATTCCCTTGCTTTTTTCCATTCGCTTTTCTGCGATATAAACAGTCAGACTCTTTCCTGTTTCTATTTTAAACATTCTGGAAAGATAGTCTTCTGACAAATAGACCTCTTTTGCAAGATTAGTTCTGGACAAATCTTGGTTCAGATTTTATGAATAAACTCTTTTACACATCCAATAGCATCTTCATGATTTTGATAATAAAGCATATTTCTTTGCAAAGTCTCAAACACATAAGAAACAAACTCCATACAGCCTTCTAAAATACATAAGCATCTTCTTCCTTGCGTTCAAACTCGTTATTATCTAAAAACTTGTCTAAATTCCAGTCTTTGTCCTGCCAAGTATACATATAAAAATTGATGAAATTCCCGCATAAACTGCCGGAGTTTCTTTCCTGTCCAGGCCTTTGTTTCCTGCACTGCTTTTAAAAACACTTGTATCTTTTCTAACACAACATTGATATTTTGAGAGTCTCGCATCATTTTCTGCCAACTCTCCCATGGTACGTTTTCATCTTCAGCCAAAAGGTCAAAGCATCTTCTAAAACCACACCATTTTTTTCCCGGTAAAGCAATTTCCTCTGCCATTTTCAACTGCTTCCATGCCTGAAGAATCTCTGTTCCTGGAACCTCTGTACCAACATAGACACAAACGTTGCACTCCGCACGACTATGGAGCAAGGCAGCCTGTTCTCTGGCAGCCTGGATTTTTGCTGCTTTTTCTTTTTTCTGTTCTTCCAGACCAGTATCCATTGATTATCACACACTGGAACAAGAGCCTCCGCTCCCTGATCGGATAGTAAAAATTTACATAGCGTCTGTTTTTTGCCCTTTTGCGGATCTTCCGTCTTAACAAAAATCTTCACCAGTTCCAGTTGAAACATATCTGATTTTTCATTACAATCTTCTATCAAATCCTTCTCTTCCAAGAGAATCTTACTCCATAGTTTTTCTTTTTGCAGGGGGCTTTCTTTCTACCCCCCTCCCTTGAATTTTTTGGTGATTTCCAACACAACTTTTTCAAGTGCCTGTTCCAGTTCATAATTAGAAATGGGTTTTAACAGATATTCTCTGGAAGCAAGCTGCAATGCTTTCTGTGCATAGGCAAAATTCGCATAGCTGCTTAAAAAATACATTCTGTTTGTATTTCCTGATTTCGTAACCATTCCAACAGTTCCAGGCCACTGCCTTGTGGCATATCAATATCGCAAAGTAAGATTTGAATTGGAAATTCCTCTAAAATTTTCTGAGCCTGACGGATATTATTTGCTGTAAAAAACCATAGAGATTCCAATTCTTTTCCAATCCACCGTTTCCTCCAGCTTCTCCACTAAAATCCGGTCATCATCTACCATTAAAATACTGATTTCCATTTTCTTTTGCCCCCGGTATTTTTAAAGAAACGTCTTATAATCCTCATAATTCTTCGCCAGTAATTCTGGAGTATTCAACCCATAAGGACATTTCTTCATACATGCATTACAATGGAGACATTCCTCAATTTTCGCCATTTTTTCCTGCCATTCCTTTGACAGCCAGTCAGCCTGTGGCGCTCTGCGAAGCATCAGGCTCATTCTGGCACAGTTATTGATTTCAATACCGGCAGGGCAAGGCATGCAGTAGCCGCACCCCCTGCAAAAGTCCCCGGATAACTGCTGAATATCCTTCTGAATTTGTCCTTTTAATTCTTCATCCAGAACCGGTGGACAGGCTGCATGAGCCAAAAAACTCATCCAATTCCCTTTTCATTTCTGGATTCCCCCAGATAGGCGCCACATGGGCAAACTGAGGCTGGTTCATAAAAGCATAGGCACTGGCAGAATTATGAATCAAACCACCGGACAGAGCTTTCATGGCAATAAATCCCATATCTGCTTCTTTACAGGTTTCTACCAACTGAAACTCCTCTTTTGATGCCAGGTAAGAAAAAGGAAACTGCAAGGTTTCATACAAGCCGGAGGCAATAGCCTCCTTTGCTACTGCAAGCCTGTGGTTGGTAATACCAATATGGCGGATTTTTCCCTCCTCCTTTGCTTTTAAAGCAGCATCGTATAAGCCGCTCTCGTCTCCTGGTTTCGGACAAAAAGGCCGGATTATGAAATTGGTAAATATCAATATAATCTGTTCCTAATTTTCTCAAACTTTCTTCCAAATCAGCCCAAAAACCTTTTGCATCCTGCGCTGCTGTTTTTGTACTGATAATCAATTTTTCTCTCACATAAGGAAACGCTGCCCCAGTTTTCCTCACTGTCAGAATAAGCCCTTGCAGTATCAAAATAATTGATACCATGATAAAAATGCCTTTTGAAGCAAATACACTGCTTCTGCCTTGGTAATTCTCTGGATAGGGAGGGCTCCAAACCCATTTTACTTACCTGTATTTCCGTTTTTCCAAGTCTTACCATGTTCATAAGACTCCCTCCTGTTCTTTCTTAAATTCTCGTTTCATTGACAAACATTCCCTGACGATGCTCTGCCTGAAACCGCTGCATAAACCAGTCGCATTTACACAAAAATTAAATAATAAATATTCAGTCCGCAGGTATGTAAAGTTTCAAAATTTCCCTGGCCTTTAGAAAGAAATCAAGTCTGCCTGCTCCAGTTTCCTTCTTGCTTCTTCACTGATATGAGTAAGTTCGGTTCCTGCAATCCGCTTCCGTTTCCAAAAACAGGTACTACTTCTGTTAAACCCACATATCTGGCATCTTCCAAAGTTGCAATCATTTGTCACAGCAATCCCCCGCACCAGCACTTCTATGGAAA
>ENA-OPYU01000821-OPYU01000821.1-human-gut-metagenome-genome-assembly--contig:-NODE-821-length-11693-cov-3.377226_pt1 | contig 11693 bp, 9 predicted proteins | sample MGYA00242637_ERZ504482 | MGnify/ENA primary metagenome ERZ504482 (study PRJEB26092, sample SAMD00036237) | human gut metagenome | host: Homo sapiens | study: EMG produced TPA metagenomics assembly of...
CAGATACAGAGTTTCTTCACGTCCGATTCAAAACTCTCCGGATTCAAGGCTCTCGATTTCACTACAGACCTGTAATTATAGATATTGCTGTCCGATAAAAGTTTTCAAGCCGAGAATAACTCGTTAATATACAGTATGTTATATGAAAATTTTAGCAATGGGGCTTATCCATAAAAATAACACTGATAATCAGCCTATTGAATATGTTTATCGGACACTAATAAATTATAGATAGTCTGGGTGGAATAAAACAGTAGATTGGCTATCTGTGCGCTGTCCGTCACTCCGAGCCTTATCAGTGCATAAATCCTGAGTTCAGTGTTCAGTACCTCGCCTTTCTTGAGATTTTATCTCCTTTCCGGGTTGGAGCAGGGCATTGAACTTAACGACAAACTCAGGATAAAGTTTTACGAAAGAATTGTCGAAGTTTATGAAGAATTCACGCGCATCGGCCTCCGACAGTCTTGATGAGTTGAGCATCTTGAGCAGGTCGTCGGTCTGGTTCGATTTGATTTTCCTCACCACAAGTGTCTGAAGCCTGGAATGCTTGTTGATATAAGCCGCACAAAGATTGATGAACAGGCTCACATATTCCTCATGAAGACTGTTGGTGTCAAGAAGTTTTCTATTTCTGTCATTAAGTTCCCTGTTGATGTGTATTATACTCCTGCGGCTGGCCCTTATCTGCAACATCTGTTTATACACATATCCCATGAGTGCCAGACTCAGCACCAACAGACATGCAATACCTATGATGTACATGGTCTTGCTCTGTTCGGACCGTGCCTTCTGCTCCTCGTACGAGGAAATAATGTCGGGCAGCTTGTGGGATATTTCAAGCAGACGCAGACGGTTACCGTAGAATATGGCATCCTCCATGGAGTACGACAGGTATCTGTTGGCACGCGAAGCCTCAGTCTCGTCATTCCTGTAGATATACATGGCAAGCTCCTGTAGGGCAAGATTTTCCTTCAGCGGACATACCTGGTCCGAAACGGCTGCAAGCAACATGTAATATTCATATCTGTCCCATCTTTCGAGCTGGGCATTCACAAGCGCGAGTCCGAATGTAGTCATGGCATATATTCTTTCGTCCATGCCGCACATTTCCATCACCTTGTTATAATACCGTTCGGCATTGAGATATTCCTTCTTCCGCAGGGCACGCTCGCCGTTCCAGAAAAAATACTCGCGGCTGTCGGTCGGCAACACGGAAATTATGGAATCCTGATAAAGAAGTTCCATCTCATTATATAGCGGTGCATATACCGTATCGGCGGAATATTCGCCCCACTGGCGGTAAGCCCATTCGTACGCTATGTAATAATCCGCCAATAGTGAGTCAGTAAGCTCCACACGGTCTATAGCCTTGAGGTTATTTATTGACTCGCTGAAATGTCCTGCCGTAGAGAGGAGATACTACCTGTGAATCGTGGCCAATGATTTGTAGAAACGATTGCGCGTCCGTGCGGACAGCCCGGTCATCAGATTGACATAATGCATGGCGGAATCGAAACTGAAGGTATAGTACTCGTCGTAAATCCTGTCGTATATGGATAATCTTTCTTCGGGATTATGCAACTTGCCGAGCATCGCGCGAAGACTGTCTATCCTGTTTTCCTTTATGCTAATATACGTATTTCTTTCTGAAAGAGCATTCTCCAACAGGCTATAATCTATTCTGTATCTGTCTTTGGCATAAGACTCTATTGAAGATAATATGATTAAGGATAACAAAAAAAATTAGTTTCTTCATTTTCAAGTTCCATTGGTATATACAGAACAAAAGTAAAATAATAAAGCCACATAAGCAAAAAAGCTACCGGTAAATCACATAATTTATCAATCCTATATCTGTATCTCGATAGTTTAATGCTGTATGCGGCTCCATGAAACAGTTTAGTTTTTGTGTTATCCCAATCTTTTACCCTTAATAAATGTCTTTTATGCCATTATCTCATGTCAATTATCTCACTTGCTCAAGTACAAATCCTCCACCCGGAGCCATGTGGACAGTTATCTCACCGTTAATATCAAGTGTTTCCTTTTTTTAAAGTCTGTACCGTTCTTATATGAATTTATACCGTCTTTATAAAGAGTGAACTTACCGTCCACACCCAATACTTCCCTGACGTTAATCTTCACATCGTGTGCCGTCCAGTTGTTCACACCACCTATATACCACTTGTCTCCGCTGCGACGTGCCGTCACTATGTACTCTCCCATTTTGCCCTGTATTGTTCTTGTCTCATCCCATACAGTAGGCACCGAAGCGATGAAATCTGTCGAAACAGGGTTCTTCATATAGTTGGTAGGGCTGTCGCAAAGCATGTTCAGCGGCGAGAAGAACACTATATATTCAGCCAACTGATGCATACGAGTACCTGGCTCATCGGTTTTGAGAAATTAGGATAGTACTGGAATTCCTTTGTATTGGTAATGGTATTTGTGGTGTATACAGCATTGTTCATCGCTCCCTGAGTGTAGTCCACCGGTCCGGAAATCATCCTCAGATAAGGCATGATGACTGAATATGTAACATGGTCCACTGTATCGGGCGACCATTTCATCTGTTCCAGTCCGAACACTCCCTCGAAATTAAGCACATGAGGATAAGTACGGTTCAGTCCCGCAGGCTTGTATGTTCCGTGAAGGTCAAGAAGAATATTATACTTGGCTGTCATCTGTGCCGCACGTTCATTGAAAAGAACGAGGTCCTGACAGTCGCCGTTCATGAAGTCAACCTTAAAACCTTTCACTCCCATCCCGCTGTAATGCTTGCACACATTCTCCATATCTCTATCGAAAGCATAATAACCTGCCCAAAGTATGATACCCACATTTCTTTCCTTTCCATACTCCACAAGTTCCTGTATGTCTATTTCCGGAACTACCTGCATGAGGTCATAAACCTTGTTCACAGCCCATCCCTCGTCGAGAATGACATATTCTATGCCATGCTTGGATGCGAAATCGATATAGAACTTATATGTCGCATTGTTCACACCCGACTTGAAGTCAACACCTTCGAGAGTAAGGTCGTTCCACCAGTCCCATGCCACCTTTCCGGGTTTAATCCAGCTCAGGTCCTTAATCTTGCATTCCTCTGCAAGGAGATAAGACAAATCGGTATTTGCCAGTTCATTGTCATTGCGTGTCACCACCACAGCCCTCCATGGGAACGACCTCCTGCCATCCACTCTTGCTATATAGTCGTGTCTGCTCTTCACCGTAACCTGAAGGTTATTGTAGCCTGAGTGTTCCTCTATGTCCTTTCTCACGCGGGCGAAATATCCGCTCAGTCCTCCTGTGCCAAGTTCTGCCTTCAGATACATTCCCGGATAGTTTCTCAAATCGCTTTCCAGAACTGTCACGCGCTTCTCGTCCGAAGTCTGTACGCTAAGCGGAAGGAACATAAGGCGGTTCTTGTCAAGTTCCTGCACCGGAAGTACTGTATAAGTATTCTCGAACGACTGGAACAACTGATGCTCGATGCTTCCCGGCGGGAACACGTATGGCACCGTAGCTATGTCCTGCGGATTGAAATTGAATTCCGCCTGCTCGTCGCGTACCTCATATTTACCTTTTTTGTGGGATACAAACCTGTATGCCACACCATCATTATAGGCTCTGAAATTCACTTCCCAATTGTCGTCGAAACGGATGCTTAATTCGTTGTAGTTCTCTCTGACAGAGCTTGACTTATAGAACGGGGTGTTGATGATGCGGTCCACACTCTGTTCTGATGTCTTCTTTATCTCCGGGTCAAGTCCCCATACAGTTCCGTCGGTCAGTGTCATTGAGATGGCAGAGGGTTTCATCACCTGCACCTCATCCTGATAAACACTGTAGCTGATAGTCTTTCCACACTGATCAAATGCCTTGGTCTTGCCGTCGGGCGACATAACCTTAAAAATCATTTCGCACTTGCGCTGATTACTGCCGGCAATGCAAACAATGCGACTGCCATTGTTCTGATACTGAATAAATTCTGTTTCATGGTAAATAAGTTAATTAGGTTAAAGTTTATATTTTTCAAGAAATCCATCACCACCACATCTCAAACTGAAGTCCGAACATCACACCGGATGTCTTCTTCGAGAACTTCTCCGAGCCTGAGGCTATATATCCTTTCAGCCCATCGCTCCACCGCGCGTAAGTGATATATGGTCTCAGCACTGGTACTGTATAGAAACCCTTACCCAGGGAGAACTCGGGCGTGAAAGCTAATTTCGACATATTTCCCTTCACTCCCATCGACTTGTTGTCGATTAACTCGTGGGTAATCTCGGCAGTGAGACGGAACTGCTTTGATATGTAGTATATCGGACGTACGCCAAGCGCAAGCCACGACACCGTGCTTCCGGTGGATTTGGTGCCATAATCTGCCGGCACACCGTTGATGTAAATCTTTGGACGCGTTCCCAAATCCTTATATACCGCCATCAGAATGCCGTTTACGGCGAATCTGTCCTTATCATCATACAGGAAATTGTTGCTCAACTCAACGGAATAGGCCTTGCTCAAATCGTGCAGCACAATGTTGTCGTTGCCGGGATTCTCTATGATAGACTTACCCGTCCAGTGGTCGTCCGTAATCTTTGAGCCTTTTCTGTACAGCAATGCAGTGGTATTGGTGATATTGCCCTTCAGATAGTCAAGCTAAGTAAAGGCTCCAAGTCCGTGGTTGGCTTCATATCCCAACTTATCGTTCTGTTTCCTCCAGACGTAGTTTAGTGCAAAGTTCGCCTTGAAATTGCCTCCCACCGGGAGTTTTACCAACCTGACATCGGCTGTATAGTTTTCTATATTGCCTTTTAGCTGATTCTTGTAGGAAATAACGTCTTCTCTGTCAAAACGCCATATACCCCACTTTATATCTGTACCCTCAGTCCTTGATTCAGGCAAGAGGTTTTCCATACCCAATCCAATGGTTTTCTGTCCAGGATTCAGCCACTGGCGGTCGAGCATGTGGATTGCATATCTGTCATAGAATCTCTTTCCGAACCATATTGTCTCGTCCCTGCCAAACAGGTTATTCAGACGGACATACAACTGTTCCGATGGATTGAAGTTCATCCGATCCTTGGTCTTGAAAGCCTCATAATATGATGTCATCCATCTTACCTCTACGGATTTGGTCTTGTCTTTATCAAGATAGTGCATGTAGTCTATTTCCAACTCGGTGTATGTGTCCGGCTGATTTCCCAGACTGAACTTGTTAAGCGCTCCGGGCATCTGTAATCCTACCGGAATCTTACCGCCTACCTCTCTTGCAAAACCGGATCTGATATAACCGGACACTCTAAATTCATTGATTTCCGACTTGTATACTGTCTGCGAAGAGGCATTGAAACCACTGAACAGACCGAACAGCAGTAGGAACAATGTCTTAACCGATTTTAACGATAAATGTTCTGTGTTCATAATATTTCATTTTAATGATTACGTTTCTGATTTTCGTCTGATGCAAAGATATGAGGTATCGGATGGGATTGTATCTTTCAGTAAAAAGTCAGTAAAGTTTCAGTAAGCCGTAATCATATCAATATATTGTAAATAAGCAATTTACACATATAAACACAAAGATTTTCAGTAAACGGTTCCGAACAAAGAACATATATTTTTATTCATGTTATGGAAAGAGAAAAAGCAATCGGAAACGAACGTGCCCACATTTAAGGTAAAGCGTGCCCGCATTTAAGTTCAAGCGCGCTCGCATTAAAAAAAGGAAAACGAGGAAAAAAATATGTGTTCTTCACAGAACACATATTTCAAAACAGGCATAAACATGCTAAACAATGTTAACAAAAAATCTATTTGTAAAAAAATGCTCACGTCAATAATATCTGCAACATTTTTACAATAATTCCTGAATGACGATGCTTTTGGATGATCTATACACAATGCAATCTGCGATGTAGACGAAAAGCGTCCTGTCCCGTCAAGAAAGGCTGTAAGCTCAGACGGCAGGAGCAAACTGCCAATACCTGAATTTACGTCAGTCAGGACTACTGTATTTACAGCTTCCACAGCGGACACATCGAGACACTCTAGTGCCGGAAGATTTTCGAAATGCAATTTCCCAATCATATTCCCTTTATCAGCCGACTGCAGAGATACGCTCTCCAATGAAGAGCAACCAGATATAAGGATTTCACTGTCGAATATAGAAGTTTCGGAAACATCATCATTAAGTATAACAGACGGAACAACTACAGACTGAAGCGAACTGTTATTCTCCACCCTTAGCACCTTCAATGATGAAGCGGAACTTAAATCCATTCCTAACGGTGTATCTATATTGGAAATGGAAAAGCTTGAGACTCCCGCCGACGGTTTGACATACGACATGGAATAATGCTTGGACTTCACTCCCGAGATATCCACTCTTCCTCTGAACCCGGGATTTGAGAATATATACTCCACCCCCTCAAGGTTGGCTGTCTGCGACAGGAAAATCAGGTCGTTCCCTTCGGTTATCCTCTTCGTGACATCAATCTCCGAAGCGGAGACAAACACCGACGGGAAGTTTCTGTAAAGATACGAGCGAAGCAACTGGTCAGTCACTTTTCGGTTTACCGTATATTCAGTGTAATTTCCATCCTGGTCCGACATGACGACCAGACATTTGTTCGTCATGGCTTGATAGAATGCCGGAATGACATCAGTGTTCCATTTTGCAAAATAAGGCAACTTCAGATTTGTAAGACTCCCACAAAGAGGCGTAGCACCGTCGGCCGATATAAGACCGACATACGAGGTAATGCCGTCATTGCCGCGCAAAGCCACCGACTGTATTCCTTGGGGCAAATCTCCGAAATTAAAAACAGTGAAATCGTTATACTCAAGGTTTACCTCGATGAGGGAAGTAAAACTCTTCAGACCGCTTATTGATGTAAGCTCACAATTGCTCAAGTCCAACGTAGTGGCACCAAGAACCTGATTGTCGCAAATCAGTTCCCCCTTCTCATTGAAATTAAATCCTTTCCGGCTCAGGACATCGCGCAACTTCGCGTCGAACTCCACTTCGGAGACTTCGAAATCGACTACCTCAGTGTCATCCTTGCACGAGATGAAGGGTAAACACATGAAAATCAGTAAATAAAAGCTAATAAAATTCCTCATAACAATCAGTTTTGCGGTAATAAGACAATATTATCAATCCATGCCACGTCGTTCTGTCCTTCGCACATAATGGCGCAAACCACCTGTTTCCCTGTGGAATTGAATTCGAAAGATATGGCTTTATAATTGCCGGTAGAAGAAAATTCTTCTTCAGTAATTGCTCCTGAAGCAATATCCTGTATCAGAACTTTTATCTTACCTGCCCCTTCGGTCATTACATCGGCCGAGAAGCGATAAGTCCTGCCACTCTCCATGTCGACCATCTGCATGAGTCCGGCACTTCCGGATATACAGGCTGCATTATTGCCTGCATTGTCGGCCTTGACGGCCACGGTTCCACGCTTGCTCAATGGCTGCCATGCCGAAAGCCCATCGCTGAATGTTCCATTCTGCAAGGTGGAGACAGTATATTTCTCGACCTGGAGAATCATTGACGATACGTGACCTCCAGCGTCGGAAAAGGTGACATCGACATTATTATCGCCATTCTTCAGCAGCTGTATGTCGAACGGCACTTCTATCATACCGAAAAATTATACTGCGGTTGCTCTGGTCATAGCCCTTCCAGTTGTCGGGGACAGTCACCTGGGTACCGTTAATCTTCACCACCGGTTTCCTGGAAGCTGAGACGGGACGACCTATTGACATGCGCAGACATGCTCTGCCCGAACCGGACTCTATCCCTGAGAAGGGGAACGAAAGGGACGAACCAGCGGAAATCGGTTTCAGATACTCACTGCTGTAATATTTATTCCGGATAATGGAGTTTGTGAATGCCGCCGAAGAGACATCTGCCGCAAGGACTATGGTCTGATTTGGTTGAAGGATTACAGTTTCGGGCATAGACAGGAGTTGCTTTTCCTGATAGTCAATGCCTGTCAAGTAATCTACTCTCAACGATTTAAGCAGAATATTACCCACACCGTCCCAATTATACTTATTGTTGAGGTATACGGTTTGAGAACTATCATCCAAATTATCTAAAGCTATAAATCATTTTGCTACCATCCTTGAATGCCTGAACCTGAATATCAGGGTTATTGCTGGTTATATCAATGCGCTCACCTTTGACATTCTTCCAGAGTTCGAAGAAATACTTCTTATCATTCAGTTTCCATGTGGTATTCTTCAAGTCTCGAGGATTGTCCGGTATGAATAATGCCGCACAATAGGAGTTATAATTATTGGTAGCCGTGATATGCCATTCAGCCTTATCCGAGACGAAAGGTATTGCTATAAGCAGATTATCCTGGCGTTCGAGAAGATTGAACAAGAAATGATTGAATGAAGAGACAGACCTGACACTCTGCAAAGGACGGTAAAATTCATCATCAAACTCATTGTCTATTCCACCGAATTCCGAGCACACAAGGGGTTTCGGACTGCCGAATCGGATGGATGTATATGCCTCAATCATATCAAGCACAGCCTCCGAGTTACTTCCTGAGCGTTTGGAATCAGTGCCTATAACGTTTATCCCATCATAAAGATGCACCGAGAACGCATCCATGTATTCGCCTGCACGGTCGATGAACATTTTCATTCTGGTATTCCAGTAATTGAAAATTTTCCGTCTTCCCATGCAGGATATGCGGCAACATAACCTACTACCTTCATTTTTCCGCTCAGACGCGGACTATTATGTATGTGTTTACCTATTGAAGCATAAAAATCAGTCATCAGCTCGCGCATGGCCTGACCTTTGACTGTGAAGTGTACATCATCTGCATGAACAAACGGTTCGTTGAGCGGTTCAAAGAACTCAGGAACTATATCACGATTAGAATAATACTCGGCTGCCCATGCGCCTGCAGCCTCAGTGTCAATTCCACCCTGAATGGTCTGTATATTGGGATGTTCGGTAGCTATATATCTTTTTACAGAGATGTTTCCGCTGTAGGGTTTCATCTGCGGATATTTTCCTACCTCCTTTGTCTTGCTGTAAGCATAGGAATATGGTCCCCAAAAAGACCTTCCCAAACCTACATCATAGTTTTTAAGGAAACTGCTGACATCGGGATCGCCGTCATCTACAGAATGTATGTTAAAATATTTACTCCTGTCCAACGAGGAGACATTACCTAAATATCTTTGAGTTGAATAATCAACCGTTATGACATTTCTATTATCTTCATAAACGTGAGGGAATAAATCTATGGGAAAGAATGACAAAAGGAGAAATGTCACATAAAAAGAAATATTATTCATTGTATATACTATAAAAAATTAATAAGGCGGCCAATACTTAGTACATGACAAAAGTATTAACCGCCAATATCAAAATCAATTAACTATCATCACTTTTCAGCGGCTTTGAGAACATCACTCAAAACAGCAGAATATTCTGTTATTGCTCCGTTGTTATCTGTAATAGTCAAATGACCGAAACCTGCACTTGAATTAAGTTCCTTCTTTCCTTGAAAAACAAACATACGCTTAACAGTAACATCCTTGATTTCTTTTTCACCTGTCTCTGGATTTACAATCTCCTCTTTTATCGTATTAACTTCATCAAACGAAAAGGTCAGATATTGTTCCTTTTCAGTATCAATCTGAAGCCAGTCCGGCATCTCACCCTGAAGTTTTGAAGACTCCTGGAAAAATTCAATCTTATTCATAGAAGAAACCTGATAATCATTCTTCCATATAATCAAATCGGATAAAACACGATATACAGAAAACTTATGAATGTCGCTATTCTTATTAGTAGCAACATCCTTTAAATTAGTAAGTTCATACACTGGAGTTGAGTCAAGCTCAACTTCATACCATTTATCGTTCTTGCATGACGTAAATACTGTAAACATGCAAAGCATTAACAATAGCTGGGAAAAATTTTATAATTCTTCTTCATAATCATTCCTTTTATGGTCTTACTTCAATATAGCCAAAGAAAATATCATCAAAATAAATTTTACCGTAAAACGCATTGAAACGCATACTTAGTATTATGTTCTCCATTTCAGCTTTTGATGTAACCTTACCTTCAGCCTGTACCCACTGACTTGCCTTCAACTGCGCCCATGGCAACTGATTGCTTGGGGTAGAAAGCCACGTATTGTCCTCCTGGCCAGGTTTATCAGATGGCACGAACCATGATGTTATCCCGGCTTTGGCTGCTCCAGGTATATAATATTTATATTTTATAGTATAAGTACCTTTGCCTCCTTTAAATGCTTTAGAGACCAAAGCCCTGCAATGTCCTTCGAGTGCATCTACCGAGAAGCATTTTGGACTTTTATTTATACCATCAGCTTTAGGATTATCAACAACTTCTGTAAAAACAGGTTCTATAGCAGGGGAAGCATCCGCATTTATAACTTTCCAGTTACCATAGGTATCAGGATTTTCAAAATTTTCATCTAAGAATGCCCCATAAGTTGTTGTAATATTCGGTGCATCAGCAGTTATCACTAAATCGGTATCTCCCGCTAAAACCTTTGGCAATGTTCCTTTAAGGGTAAGTTCATCAGTATTGTAAATATCTTCTGCCAATTCTAAAATAAGTTCATAACGATGCGATTTGCTTACTTCTGCAGACGAAATTCCTATCGTTCCATTTTTTTCCATACCACTGAAAGTATTCTTATAATTGAGAGTCAAACCGGTTACATCTATAGACTTATATCCGAATTCAGAGTTATTCAGACTTACAGCTATGTGTCTCTGATCAATCTGACGTATATCATAAGAAACAGGTTCCTTGGTTGGAACTATTTTAATACTTAAAGGAATAACCATTGATTTAGGTAAAGCAACAGGAATATAGCGGTCTGTTTCAACAGCTGTTCTTTCCACTGTAAGAGTAACATTTAGAGGATGTTCTGAAAACTTCTTAAGTTTAAGTTCATACTTATCAGTAAAATCAGTTATCGTTTCATCAAAACCAGCAGCCTGGCAAACAAATTTCCATTTGTTAGGCCATCCATAGGAATTATCCAACAGATACAGACTCTTACCGTATTCCAGCTCATAAGTTTCATACTCAGGAGTTTCGTCTGTACCTCCAATAATTCCAGTTTTTATTTCCTGAGTGCATTCAGGGTCACTGAAGACTTTTACACCAGGGACGAGGTTAGGGTCATAAACACGTATGTGGAAGGTAGTATCCATGACATACACATCACCTCTTTTTTGCGTATGTGTATTTCTTGATATAATTGCCAATTTCGTTACTCCATTCAGAATAAGGATATACCACTTGTTTAGAGTATGTATTACGCAGGCGGATAGTATGATCTCCCGCCTTTGTAAAATATACGTGAATAGTTTTATTGTCGTTTACATGAGGAATGGATTCATCGACAAGATTATCATAATCTTTCTGTCCCCATTGCATCTTTCCGTTCAAGAATTTTGTACCATTATCTGATACTGTCCATTCGTGCGAAAGTTCTCCCTGCGACAAATCCATTATTACTTATGTAGTCGTTAAGGTTTAACTTAATTGGTGACACATTTTCCTGGTCAGACTCAAATGCCAGGTACACTCGGCCACATTATTCAACGGCTCGAATTCTTCATCCATACAAGATGGAAGCAAAGATACGTAGATATAGCTATAT
>ENA-OPYU01000824-OPYU01000824.1-human-gut-metagenome-genome-assembly--contig:-NODE-824-length-11675-cov-4.089366_pt1 | contig 11675 bp, 13 predicted proteins | sample MGYA00242637_ERZ504482 | MGnify/ENA primary metagenome ERZ504482 (study PRJEB26092, sample SAMD00036237) | human gut metagenome | host: Homo sapiens | study: EMG produced TPA metagenomics assembly of...
GAAGGCAGACAAGCCGAAATCCGCAGCCCCAAACCGCTTTAACAATTTCCATCAGCGTGACTACGATTTTGCTGAATATGAGAAGAAACTGCTTAACAAACCAAATTAAATCCTGGAAACAGATTTTTATTTAAAACACATACGAACATCTTATAACCTGGAAGGAGAATTTACATGCCCTTACAGAATTACCAATACGATACTATAATGCGGGAATACAACCGTCGCCAGGCCAGGAACCGCCGCATACAGGAAGAGCATCTTGCTGAAGCCTATGAGAAAATTCCCCGTCTGCGTGAAATCGACGAGGAAGTAGCTACTTTAAGTGCCAGGAAGGCCCGGGCCCTGATCAGCCGCCAGGAAGTCGGCATTGAAGATCTTCGCAATGATATTGCCCTGCTTTCCCAGGAACGCACTGCATTACTGCTTTCTTCCGGCTATCCTGCTGATTATCTGGAGATGAGCTACACCTGCCCTCTTTGCCAGGATACTGGCTATATCGGCAGCCAGAAATGCTCCTGTTTCAAGAAGGCAGAGATCGAACTTCTGTATACACAGTCAAATTTAAAAGAAATTCTTGAAAAGAGAACTTTGACCACTTTTCTTTTGACTTTTATTCTGATACAATAACAAATGATTCAACGGGGCTCACCGAACGTGAGACTGCACGTCGCGCGTATAAGATGGCGAAGGAATTTGTCGCTGACTTTGACAATTCTTTCCAGAACCTGTTTTTCTACGGCGACACAGGTGTGGGCAAGACCTTTCTTTCCCACTGCATCGCTCATGATCTTCTGGACAGTGCACACTGTGTACTTTATTTTTCTTCATTCGAGCTTTTTGATTTTCTTGCAGGCTCTGCTTTTTCCAGAGGCAGCGACGCTCCCGATGATGAACCGATTTTTGACTGTGACCTGCTGATCATTGATGATCTGGGTACAGAGCTTACCAACAGCTTTGTATCTTCACAGCTTTTCCTGTGCATCAATGAGCGGATCATGCGCAAGAAATCTACGATTATTTCCACAAACCTGAAGCTGGAAGATTTCTCAGCAACTTATTCTGAGAGAACCTTTTCCCGCATCGCCAGCAACTATCAGATGACTAAACTTGTGGGAAAAGATATCCGCATTCAGAAAATTTTTTTAGGAGGAAAGTAAAGAATGGCACAAGAAGAATTGACTACACTTCCCGTTGGAAGACTGGGATTAGTTCCTTTGGAAAGCTGCAGGAGCCTTGGACAGAAAGTCGACGAATGGCTCGTTAAGTGGCGTAAGGAGCGTGAGCATTCAGAATCAGATTCTTTCGCCTTTGAAGGATACAAAAGAGATTCCTATACAATCAAAGTTCAGAACCCCCGTTTCGGTTCCGGCGAGGGTAAATGTGTGATCACCGAGTCTGTACGAGGAGATGATGTTTATATTCTTGTAGATGTATGTAACTACAACATCTCATATCCAATTGGCAAATACACCAACCTGATGTCTCCGGATGATCATTATCAGGATCTGAAGCGTGTAATTGCAGCTATTGGAGGAAAGGCCCGCCGTGTGAATGTAATCATGCCATACCTTTATGAGGGTCGTCAGAGCAAGCGTATTGGAAGAGAGTCTCTTGATTGTGCTACTTCCCTTCATGAACTGATAAATATGGGGGTAGAAAATATTATCACTTTCGATGCACATGACCCACAGATTCAGAATGCCACTCCACTTCATGGATTTGAGACAGTTCAGCCTTCTTATCAATTTATCAAGGCTCTTCTGAACCATGAGCAGGGACTTCACATTGACAATGAGCATTTTATGATCATCAGCCCGGATGAGGGCAGCATGAGCCGTGCAATCTATCTTGCAAACATCCTGGGTGTTGATATGGGCATGTATTACAAACGCCTTGACTACTCCAAGAATATAGGAGGAAGACATCCGATTGCAGCCTATGAGTTCCTTGGTCCAAATGTAGCAGGCAAGGATATGATCCTGATTGATGACATGATCTCTTCTGGTGACACTATCCTGAAGATTGCTTCTCTTCTTAAGGACAGGGTGCCGGCAGAATTTACCTTTGCTCCACGTTCGGTCTGTTTACAGACAACCTTAAGAAATTCGATGAAGCACATGCTGCTGGTGTATTTGACAAGCTTCTCACTACCAATATGGTATATCAGTCTGAGGAGCTTCTTGCAAAACCATATTACATTTCCTGTGATATGAGCAAATACATTGCACTGATCATTGATACACTGAATCATGATATGTCTGTAAGCCATCTGCTGAATCCAGTTGACAGGATTAAACGCTGTGTAAACAAATATATGGCTCAGTATGAGAAATAAATAAAATAATTTGAGGCTGACCCTTCCAGGTGTCAGCCTCTTGTCTTGTTATAATTTATTTGTAACTGTTCAATACTTTCACAGTTACATGCTTCGTGATCACTTAACATTCACTGCAACAGTTTTCTGAAAAATGTCAGCCATATCCTTATCATTAGTAAAAAGTAGCACCTGTCTGGACTGTTTTTTCAGCCACCCGAAAACTACCATAAGCTTATCCTGATTCTTCCCATGGAAAATGTCATCCAAAATAACCGGAAAACAGTTTCATTTGTGAACAACTCAGCAGCAGCCATCTGAAATAGAAAAATACAGCATTTCAGATTTTCCTTTTCCAGATTTCTGCCAAAACAGTTCCCTCTTCCAGACACAGTTCCAAACTCTGTCCCTCATCTCCATAGAACTCTATATATTTTCCATCTGTAAGTTCCCTGAAAATTTGGGATGCCCGAATCCGAATCTTTCTGCCTTTCTCAAGATAAATACTGCGCGACAGCTCTTTAATGGTATCCATAGCCAGATTCAAGGACTGTGTTTCCAGATCTTCAGAAGTAGGAAGGGACATTTCCAGCTCAAATTCCTGATATTCGCTCTGCAAATTAGTAAAAGCAGCCAGTTTCTCACCATAAATTCCGTCAATGTCTTCTTTACTGGATTTCAGCTTTTCCTGCTGTGACTGCAAATACACTTTTTTCTTCTTTAGCTTTACAAACTCCATACGCAGCTTTCTTCGTGCAGTAAGTGTATAAACCATTGCCACAACAGCAGCAATGATGCACACATCCATTCCTATTTTAGACATCTCATCAGTTAACTGAAATCTTCCAACAATACCAACAATTCCCACAATAACAGCCAGAATACCTGCTATCACCATTCCCAGATTCTTTTTCTCTATAGTCTGCAGCTGTTCTTCAATCACAGTGGCTTCTTCTTTCCCTGCTGCAGAATAAATTTTTGCCTGCGCCTGAACTACCTGCCCCTTCTGGTCCCGAAGTCCATCCAGATCATTCTGCAGACTTTCCAGTTTCTCTCTCAGTTTTTCCTGTTCTCTCTGAACTGCTTTCCTGTCACGTTCTTTCTGGGTGAGATATCCCTTACGCCACATCTTCAGCATCTGCTCCGTTCTTCCAAGATCCACCAGACCATCTCCGCTTTTGCTGAGAACAGCCAGTTTATTCTGTAGTTCCTTTGCCATTTCCCTGGAAGAACTACCGCTAAGTGATTCTACCATAACAGTATTGTCGAACAGGTTCTCACTAAATTCCCCCAAGGATCCTCTCGAGGGCTCCATTTTCCCCATTTAAAATTTCTCTGGTATCTTCACAGAACAACTCACAATTATGGATTCCTGCCCCTGTTTCCCGCGTCAGGCGGTAATCTTTTCCATTGTGCTGAAACCATATAGTTCCACCATATTTTTTCCCTGGAAGCTTCAGTTCCTGCTTTTTCATAAATTCCATTCTTTTCCTGCATTTCCTCAGGCACTCCAAAGAACATGCTCTTCACAAAGATAAACACAATGTTCATTTCTGTTTCTTTCAGTCCATAGAGCACATTTACTCCAGAGGTCAGTTCTATGTCTTTTTCCCGAAGCCCACCAAAATTATTTATTAATATGCGTTTAAAAATCATATAACCTTATTCCCTCGCACATACATCTCACTTTTACACTGCAATACATATTTTCTGTTACTATCTGCTCTATGTCAGCTGGAATGTCTTGTCTCCAGCAGTGCCTGCAAACCATAGTACAGGGCCTTATCTTCCACTGTATTTCTGTTTTTTTCCATAAAAAAGCAGATATAATCTCCTATCAAAGTTCCGGCATATTTTTTCTGCAGTTCTTCCAAATCATAAGCAGGTCTGGTCTCATCCAGTACTTCCGTAATATTTCCAAAGGATTTCAGTTTTTCCGGAATCAGAAAAAGCTCTGGTTTTCTTTTCCCCTGAAGAATTACACGATATATATTCAGTCCGCCTTTTTTATATATCTCATCCTTCAAAGCTTCTTCAATAGATAGCTGGGTGCTTTCTTCATTTACATTGAGAAGAAGCTGACTATAGGTTCGAATAGAAAACGGAACAAATCGGGTTTTCACTTTTCCATTTTCAATTCTTCCCTCAATATAGCCATGCGCTCCCAGATCATTACTTTCAATTGGCTCAGGAGCTCCGCTGTAAGCAGCCACATCTCTTATTACGCTCTGTGGAGTATGGAAATGCCCCAATGCAATATAATCAAAACCTGCTCCTACAAGTGCAGCTATATTTAACGGGCAATGGCTTTCATCACCGCCATGAGCCATAAGAATATGCACTCCATCATTTTTCACAGGGCGTACGCCATCATACAAGGGCTGTCTGATCTGTGAATGTTCATAGCTCATTCCATAAACATATACCCCGAATTGCGTATCTTTCACACAGGTTACCTTCTCTTCCGGAAAAAAAGTCACATTCGGTGCCCAGGTAAAAGTTCTGTAAAAAGAATTTTCTTTCAGATAATCCCTTTCTCCTGCCATTAAATATACCCTTGTTTCCGGTATTCTGGAAAATAAATCGTTTACTTCTTTCAATTCATATGGAAGTGGCTGACGATGGAACAAATCTCCGGCTATAAATAACAAATCCACCGGATTTTCGCGGATACCCGCAATAACCCGGCGGAATGTTTCCCAGATTTCATTCTCCCGCTTGTCACTCCATGGGCAGCCTCTGTCGGGCACTGCACCAAGATGTACATCTGCAAGATGAATAAATCTCATTCTTTTACCTCGTTTTATAAATCGCAGTTGTTAACTGTTCTCGGGAATGGAATTACGTCACGGATATTGCCCATTCCTGTGAGATACATTACACAGCGCTCAAATCCAAGACCAAATCCTGAATGACGTGTAGAACCATATTTACGCAAATCAAGATAGAAGTCATAGTCTTCTTCCTTCAGCCCAAGCTCTTCCATACGAGCTTTCAACTTACCATAGTCGTCCTCTCTCTGGCTTCCACCGATAATCTCACCAATTCCAGGAACCAGGCAGTCCATAGCTGCAACGGTCTTGCCATCCTCGTTCGCTTTCATATAGAATGCTTTAATTTCCTTTGGATAGTCTGTAACAAAAATAGGTTTCTTAAAAATCTGTTCTGTCAGATAACGCTCATGCTCTGTCTGCAGATCACATCCCCAGGATACTTTATAATCAAACTTGTCATTATTTTTCTCGAGAAGCTCAATTGCTTCTGTATAAGTAACACGGCCAAACTCAGAGTTTGCCACATGGTTCAATCTGTCAAGAAGTCCTTTGTCCACAAAAGAATTGAAGAAGTTCATTTCCTCCGGAGCATTCTCAAGAACATATCCGATCACATATTTCAGCATCGCTTCTGCAAGATTCATGTTGTCTTCAAGATCAGCAAATGCACACTCAGGCTCGATCATCCAGAACTCAGCTGCATGACGTGTGGTGTTAGAGTTCTCAGCACGGAAAGTTGGTCCAAATGTATATACATTACGGAATGCCTGTGCAAATGTCTCACAGTTCAGCTGGCCACTTACAGTCAAATTTGTCTCCTTGCCAAAGAAATCCTGAGAGTAATCAATATTTCCCTTATCATCTGTAGGAATGTTATTCAGATCCATGGTTGTAACCTGGAACATCTCCCCTGCACCCTCGCAGTCACTTCCTGTGATCAGCGGAGTGTGTACATAAACAAATCCTCTCTCCTGAAAGAATTTGTGTATTGCATATGCACAGAGGGAACGTACACGGAAAACAGCCTGGAAGGTATTTGTTCTGGAACGAAGATGTGTGATCGTTCTTAAATACTCAAGGCTGTGACGTTTCTTCTGAAGCGGATAATCTGGTGCGGATGTTCCCTCTACAGAAATCTCTGCAGCCTGGATCTCAAATGGCTGTTTCGCCTGTGGAGTCGCTACCAGAGTTCCCTTTACAATAATCGCTGCGCCTACATTCAGTTTGGAAATCTCAGCAAAATTGTCCATTGTATCATGGTAAACGATCTGAAGGGTCTCAAAATATGTTCCATCATGGAGAACAACAAATCCAAAGGTCTTGGAATCACGAACGCTTCGTACCCAGCCGCCTACAGTGATCTCCTGATCCAGGTATTTATCCCGTTCTCTGTAAATTTCTTTTACTGTTGTAAGTTTCATAATTAGTTCCTCTTTCTCCTCATTTTTCCAAACACTCATTTCTCTATAGTATAGACTATTCCTCTTATTCGCGCAAGGATATTTTTCCAGGGAATAAAAGAAGATCCTGTCCGTTAAGCTTCGACACTTTTGGACAAAGATCTTCTCTTCTGTAAGTACTTTCCTATTGCAAAGTTGCCTCATTCTCAGTATTTCTCTGAACGTTTAATGCAATATAAGATAATCCAGACAATACTTAAAAATTCGTTTGTAGGTCTTGGTGGTGTAATGAAGTCCATCATCGTCTGGCAGATCAACTCCAGTTCCACTAATATTGGTACCATATCCATTCTCCATCAGATAAGAATACGTGTCAATATATTCAAAAGTGCTGCCAAGAGCACTGCACACAACAGAATTGAATTTGCGGATTACTTCTTCTTTTCGGATTGCATTTTTACCAAGATATTCGATTGTCTTACTGTTCACCGGATTCACCGACATAAAGAACAGCTTGCAGTTCTTTTTCTGTAAGCTCTCAGCAATCTCCTGATAATAAGAAATATAATCATACATATTTCCAGGATCGTTTACTCCCAGATTAAAAATAACCGCAGTCGGTTTCAACACGGAATAATTCTCTTCTGCAATAGAAAGAATAGAATTCATCCCTTGAGACTTCAGCCATTCAAGGCCCTTTCCCTCTTCGTATACAAAATCAATATCACGCAGCAGATTCGACTCATAATACCCTGAATTTAAATTTTGCAGCGTTCTCTGCATACGATTGGTCCGGGAGTCTCCTACAAAAATAATGTGATTGTAACCCCGATTGCTTCCATTTCCAATTTTCCAGCTGCTTGCGGATTGCAGAAGCTCTGAAAGAGTCAGGTCTTCCTCAGCGGAACGGTTAAACACAACTGCATATAGCTTTATGTTGCTGTTTACTGTAATAGTATCACCGGCTTCATAACGCGGTGCTGTGCTTTTTCCTAACTGGATATCCCACCCCATAAAGGTGTATCCAGATGCATTTCTTACAGATGGCAATGTATAAGAACTTCCAGATGCTACATTCTCTGTCTTGTAAACAGTTCCATTATTCTTGCACAAAGCCACTGTAAATGTTGTATCTGACTCGTAAACAGCGTATAATTTTTATAATTTTTTTTGATTCGAATCTTCTGACCCTCTGTATACGCCGCTTTGGGAAGCATTCCTTTTTAGTACTCCATCCAACTGCCTTATAGCCGCTTTTTTGTGGAAGCTCTGGCAAGGTAAGATATCCGATTTTTTATAACAGCTTTGTTTAGTTTCTTAAATACTGTACTGGTGCTTCCGGTATTATCATAGAAATAAACTTTATATATACCAACTTTTTTACGCACCGCGTACAGATTTATATTCTTTTTCAGACGTAATTTTTTCCCCGCGGCATATACCGCTTTGGTATCGTTTTTCTGAGTGGACCAGCCAAGATTTTTGTATCCGGTAATTGCAGGAACTGCCGGAAGCTTAATTTTTTTCCCGGCACTTACCTTTATACGCAGCTTGGAATAAGATGTTTTTCCACTTTGATTCCAGAATCTGACAACTACGTTCTTAGTGGCCGCCTGTACAGACTGAACACCACTAATCCCAATTTTTCCATCATTTCTAAATGAAACTCCGAACAAAATCAACATTGTGGCCAACAGAACCCGGAAAATCCTATTTTTCTTTTGTTTTATTTTTCATAGGCACTCCTCTGCTTTTTAATGTCTCTCCTGCTTTCATCATCTGCACAGAAAATAAATAGTTCTTATTTCATCTTCTGTGCTGTCTTCAGTATAATCAAACGGACACATTCTTTCAACCCCAAAAGATTGTCTTTATGATTTTGGGTTACAAATTTTCAATAAAACGCATAAATGCAGCTCTGCCCTCTCCTGTACATTTGTAAACACCAGCATCTTCCAGCACGTGAACAAACACATTTCCAACTTCTTTATGAAGAACCTCTTCAATATTGTCTTTATCAAGATGATCGTACTTCGGAAGGAATTCTTTTTACCCACTGCGCATGTTTTTCAATCTTCTCATTAGAAGCAACATCCTTGCCATCCAGAATATATTCTTCCAAAAGCTCCAGTTCTTCTTTTAGTCGCGCAGGGAGAACTGCCAAGCCCATAACCTCGATCAGACCGATATTCTCCTTCTTAATATGATGGTACTGTGCATGCGGATGATATACGCCAAGAGGATTTTCTTCTGTGGTAATATTGTTTCGTAGAGTCAGATCCAACTCATACATATCACCTTTTTTACGTGCGATCGGAGTGATCGTATTATGAGGTTCACCATCCGTTTCTGCAAAATGAATGCAGCCTCATCTGTATAGCCTCTCCAAACCTCCAGCACATGAGTTGCCAGATCAATCAGGCGCTTCTCATCTTTATGACGGATACGAAGTACAGACAGCGGCCATTTTACAATACCAGCCTCCACATCCTCATAGCCCGGAATAGTTACATATTTCTCAATTTCAGCCTTTGCCATAGCAAACGTATAATGGCCGCCCTGGAAATGATCGTGACTGAGAATAGAACCTCCCACAATCGGTAAGTCTGCATTTGACCCCAGAAATAATGTGGAAACAGCTTCACGAAATCAAACAGCTTGATAAATGTGTTTCTCTCGATTTTCATAGGTGTGTGCTGGAAATTAAATACAATACAATGCTCATTATAATAAACATAAGGAGAGTACTGCATTCCCCCACGGACTGTCATTGATTGTGATCGGAATGATTCTGTGATTCTCTCTTGCAGGATGATTTGCGCGGCCTGCATATCCCTCATTTTCCGGACAAAGCAGACATTTGGGATAGCTGCTTGATTTGATAAGCTTTGCCGCAGCAATAGCTTTCGGATCTTTCTCTGGCTTAGAAAGGTTGATTGTAATATCAATTGCTCCATAAGGAGAATCCACAGTCCATTTCTGGTCTTTCTTTACACGATAACGACGAATATAATCACTGTCCTGGCTTAATTTATAGAAATAATCTGTTGCTTCTTCCGGAGATTTCTCATATTTTTCCCAGAAAGACTTCTGTACCTGAGCCGGGCGGGGCATAAGACAGTTCATTAATCTTGTATCAAACAGATCTCTGTAAACCACACTGTCCTGAATCAGACCACGTTCTACAGCTTCGTCTAACAGTTCTTTCAGAACTTCTTCCAGATTAATATCAGAATATTCCTCTGCCGGTTCTGTGTATTCATCTTCTTTAAAAACATCAAGAAGAAGATTTGTTGTATAGTTTTTCTCACAGGCAGGAGTCAGCCCTGTCTCAATTCCATACTGTACCAGTTTTTTAATACTTTCGCTTAGCATTTTTCTGTCCTTTCCTGTTGCTTTATTTTTAACAGTCTGTCCTCCACCACAGACAGACTGTTAACCACCACTTTGCTGCATCTTTCACATCTAGCAATTTTTTGCATACATGTTCAATATCGGACTGTACCGGCTTTCCCAACAGCCACTTTAAAGCTTCAGTTTCTCAACATAACTTATAAAAATATTGCCGGCCTTTTCAAACAGCTCCGTACTGTCATTCATACCGTAAGGATAAGTTTCCCCTTTCTGCGGATCGTACAGATATGTGTTATATTCATCATATCCTATGATCACAACACTGGTATTATCCCCGGTCTTGGCAATTACCGGACGCTGGGCGCTGACCTCATATAAGACACTGTCTAATGTACAACCAGACAAATCAATGATAGTACCCTCATCCCCAAGAGCCTCCTGCAGTGCTGTAACATCCAGGGATGCACTCTTCATTGCTTCCGGCACATCCTCCAGATTAAGAGTCAGCTTTGTCTTCTTATTTCCACGCTCCCATACATACTGCTGAGCACGATTCAGCACAACACCAGTCTGATCATCTGCTCTTTGAAGCGCAAGTGCAGGATCTGTGAATGTACTGTCCAATCCTCCTTTTGCATAAACATAGTAAATATCTTCCTCAGGAATCTGCGTATCCAGAATAATACGGTCATCACCTATATTTTTCATTTTTGCATAAACGACTAACGGTTCCTGAATTTCAGGCGTTTCAGTGAGAGCCAGTCGTATCTGAGTTCCGGTTCTGGAATTTGTCACAAGTTCCACGGATACAGTATTGGTCGAGGCTTTGGAATTATTCAGAATATTATCCTTGCTTACTGCTTTGTATCCTTTTTTTGTCTTCTTGGACAACTGAAATTCCATCATAGTGTTTCCCATGGTAATATCAGTTACATACAATCCATCCTGATGATATTCTTTTTTCAAAGTTCCATCAAATCCTTCAATACGGACCGTATGAATCCCCGTAGTCTCATGACCATTATCGTCTGCGATCACATCTCCATCAACTACGATTCCATAAACAAGATCTTCATTCATAAATCCATTCAGCACTAAAGACTGTCCTGAAGATGGTGCAAGACTCCTGGTTTCTAATGTTTCAAAATCTATTTCTTTTATATTTCCGGCGCTTTCACCTTCCTGAATGATCCATGCAGCATGTGCACCTGTATCCGAAACAGCAAAGTCATCTTTTTTAATTCCTTCCTCAAGAACCTCACTGGTACCATCTGAAATGTTTATCTTATAAAGCTTATTTGCAAATAAAAGGTAAAGAGCATTTTCTGTACTGACATAGGATAATGTTCCAAGATCTTCTTTCAGGAATTCGTAGGATTCTGTAGACGGAATAAATACTTTTTCTTCCACCACATTCTGATCATTGCTGTAATGATATACACAAACGCCACAGTATCCTTCCCGAACGCCTCTGTTCATATATCCATAAAGAACAAAGTCCACATCTCCGTTATCTTCCACACGGATGATCTTTATATTATGCTGGTATCTGGAATCCCTGAAATCTCCATCCGTTTCTTTGCGGAAACTGAAAATTCTGGAAAATTTTCCATCATCAGGAGAATAAGACCATAAATCTCCTTCCTGAACAACGCAAGCACTCCTGCTTTTCATTCATCATGTATTCTACATTTTGTCTCTGACACCAAGCAAAGCCCCTTGTCGGAAATGCTGATGGAGCTTTCCTCAAACACCTGTGATGCGCTTCGTTTAAAATTCCCAGAAGCATGATTCTGGTTTCAGTATAACGCATCCGGTAAAAATTCTGTC
>ENA-OPYU01000825-OPYU01000825.1-human-gut-metagenome-genome-assembly--contig:-NODE-825-length-11675-cov-1.828195_pt1 | contig 11675 bp, 15 predicted proteins | sample MGYA00242637_ERZ504482 | MGnify/ENA primary metagenome ERZ504482 (study PRJEB26092, sample SAMD00036237) | human gut metagenome | host: Homo sapiens | study: EMG produced TPA metagenomics assembly of...
CAACAATCCTAAAACGATGCCGGAGAGGGCGCCGAATACAGAAATCATCCTGCCTTCGAACAAGAAGATGCGCGCTATGAGGCGGTCGTCGGCACCCAGGTTGCGCAGTGTCTCCACATCCTCCCGTTTGTCCAGTATCAGCATGGACAGCGAACCGATGACATTGAAGCATGCGATACCCAGAATGAAGGTGAGGAAGAGATAAGAGATGAGTTTCTCTATTTCCATGATGCGGAAAACATCGGCCTGCTGCTCGTAGCGGTTCTGTACAATGAATCGGTCGCCGAGAATGCCTGCTATTTTCTTTTGTACGGAGCCGATGTTGGAACCGGGTTTCAGTTTCATCTCGATGGCAGAGACTTCCGTGTCATAATTGAACAGACGGCGGGCAAAGTCAAGTGACGTCAGTATGTAGCGTGAATCGTATTTTTGCTGGTTGACGGCAAAGATGGCGCCGGGCGAGAAGAGATACTCCCGGTTGAAAGCCGCAGTGGGGTTGGCTATGTTTACCCGTACGTTCCGTTTGGGGGCATAGACCTGCAACGGGTCTACGAACTGAATGCCGGTGCCCAACTCGGATATAAGTTCCACACCCAGAAAACCATAGTCCACCACCGAGTCGCTCAGTAGGAACTTTCCCGTCCCATAGAGCAAGCTGTCGATGGATGTAAGCTGTTCGAAATTGTCCTCCACTCCCTTGATGACGGCCATTGCCTGGCGGTCCTTGTACTGCACCATGGCATTCTCTTCCAGTGTTTCCGTCCACACGTCAATCTCGGACAGGGCGTGTACTTGCCGGATGCACGCTTCGTGCGGGTCGAAAACCTTACCTTCGCGGACGGTGATTTTCAGTTCCGGGTCGAAGGCTGTGAAAAAAGCCTGCCACCATGTCCTGAAAACCGTTGAACACGGACAAGGTGCATACCAACGCCAACGTAGCCAATGCCACTCCACACACCGAAATACCGGAGATGATATTAATGGCATTGTGTTTCTTCTTGGAGAAGAGGTAGCGGCGGGCTATAAAGAAGGGAAGGGACATTATTTCAGCAGTACGTCAATTCGTTCCAGATAGTCCAGTGAGTCGTCTACGAAGAACTTCAGTTCGGGGATAATGCGTAGTTGGTGGCGTACGCGGGTACCCAGTTCAAAGCGTATGGATTTCATGTTTCCGTTGATGTTCTTGACTATTTCTTCGCTTTTCTCCGAGGGGAATATACTGAGATAAGCGCGTGCCACGCTCATGTCGGGGCTGATGCGTACGGCACTGACGGAAATCAGTATGCCGGGCATGGACTTGGTTTGCAACAAGAAGATATCACTCAGTTCCTTCTGCAGGAGACGGGCTATTTTATTTTGTCTGGTAGTTTCCATACTGTTCATTTTTTATGCTGGGTGCAGCCTGTTTTCACGTTAGCAAAGTTACTGAAATATATCGTTCTGCCGACTGTTTATAGCTTTTTTTCATTCTTTTCCCTATTGTAGGGTTCATTCTTTTCCGTTCTGTCGATGAGATATGCCTTTTCGTAGATTCTATTTGTTGTTCTTGTTATGCTTCCCTAACTTTGATGTCAGTTCGGAGAACTGCTGATGATGAGTGAAGAAGGAAGAGAACCATTCCGTTATAGAAGAGACTCTCTCTAAATAGCGTTTTTTCATGTATTATTGACTTGAACCGTTTTTACCCGGGAGGGTAGAAATCGGATTTTTTTTAGCGCATTCTGACCGGGCTTTCTTGTCTCTTGCATAGGCTTCCGTTGTGTGCTACATAGGCTTCTGTTGTGTTTTGCACGGTGGTTTGTCTTGAGAAGCCTTTGGGTTTATCATGTGCGCACGGCTGTGGTACGCCTTTTCCACAGTCGTGAAGAAGACGTGCCACGGCTGTGAAGAATATGCTTCACAGCCGTGGGCTTTTTTCATCAAATATATAGGGGTTGACAGAACAGACATAAGGGAATGACAGAACAAACATGAGGGGATAACGGAACGGACATAAGCACTCGACGCATTCCGTATCAGGGTATGAATAGCGGAATGCGTCGGGTGCTTGTGGGGGAATGATATGATATTTGTTCTTATGCCTTTACATACTTCCTTTTGGCTATCAGCACTGCCACGATGATACCTATCACCAGCAGCGCCAGTGCTCCGTAGGCGATGCCTTCCGTCACGTGCAGGCTGGTGGGGTCAAAGCGCATTTCGATGGTGTGCTGTCCGGCAGGAACATACATTGTGCGCAGGATATAGTCGGCGCGTGCCAGTTCGGCAGGCTGTCCGTCGATGGTTACGTGCCAGCCGTCCGGATAATAGATTTCGGAGAATACGGCAATACCGTCTTGGGCATTGTTCGTTTCGTACGTCAGGCGGTTAGGTGCGTAACTTGTCAGGCGGATGCTGGAGAGGCTGTCTTTATAACTTTCCGTGGCACCTTTCAGCACATCCTTGAAGCGGGCATCCACTACGGCTGTCTCCGTAGGTATGATGCTGTCCAGGGCGTCAATCTCTTCGTTGGCGTTGTTCACATACTGCACCTTGTTTACAAACCATGCATTGCCGTAGGCGTGTGGGTTGAGGATGGGAACGGTTTGTCTTTGCTGCCCTGCAGGGAAGATGAAGTATTTGGTGTTCAGCATGTTCAGTATGCGGAACTTATTGGCATCCACGCTGTCCATCTCACCTCCGGCGGTGGCAATGGCCTTGTAGGCCGCCTGCATTTCGGGAGAGATGTGATGCTCTATCATTTCCTGGTAGCGGCGCAGCTTGGCCGGGTGATAACCGCCGACGCTTTTGTGCCAGTAGGAGGTGTTGTTGTCATCGAAGGTGCTGGTGGCAAAGTTCAATACACGATAGTCCAAGCTGGTATCTTGCAGTATCAGCTCGTCTGTATTCGTCTTGGTGAAGGTTTCCGTACGGATGGAGTGGGGCACGAACTGGGCATCATTCAGATAGCGCTTGTTGACCCCCCACCATATCTGCCCAGGCAGAGTATGGTGATACCTGCAATGGTCAGCGAGCTGCGCAGCTTGCCGCTTGCATAGAGCCAGAGCAGGCTGCAGCCGATGCCTATGATGATGAAGCTACGCAGGGCGTCGCTGCTGACGAGTTCGGCACGCATCTCTCCCAAGTTGGCAAGGATGCCGGAGAGCTCGTTGGCGGGTATCATCTGCTGGTTGACGGCATTCTGCAGCATCTGTGCCTCTTGGGCGGGCACGTAGCCGGAGCCGATGCTGCCCGGGGCAACGGCAAGCAGCAGGGCGATGCCTGCAGTGAGCAGCAGGCTGATGCCGAGGGCTTCTTTTCCGTTTTAAGATTTCCGGCTCTTCGAGCAGGCGTTTCAGGGCAAAGATAGCCAGCAAAGGTATCGTGAACTCTGCTATGACAAGGATGGAGGACACGGCGCGGAACTTGTTGTACAACGGGACGTAATCGATGAAGAAATCCGTCAGCGGCATGAAGTTCTTGCCCCAGGACAAGACGATGGAGAAGAAGGTGGCTCCTATCAATGCCCACTTCAACGGTCCTTTCACGATGAAGCATCCCAGTACGAACAGAAACAAGACGAATGCTCCGACGTAGACGGGACCCGACGTCATGGGCTGGGTACCGAAATATTGTGTCAGTGAGCCGTACAGACTGCTGTACATCGGGTTTGCCTTGCTCATGGCAGTTTCACTCTGGCTGAGGGCGGCAGATGCTCCGCCTTTGAAGTTGGGCACCAGCAGAGTCAGTGTTTCGTCGATGCCGTAGCTCCACTGGGTGATGTAGTCGCGGTCCAGCCCGCTACTGGTCTGCTTGGCAGCGTCGCCGGTCTGCACCAGTTCGCTTTTGCCGCGCATGGTTTCTTTGCTGTAGGCATAGGTGTGATAGAGGTTGGATACGTTGGCGGCTATGCCGACGAGGGCTGCCACAATCAGTACGGCACTTGCCTTGAAGAACTGGGGCAATGTCTTGGTACGCCATGCTTTCTCGAAGTAGGCTCCCACAAAGAAAAGGATGACGAAGAAGAAGTAATAGGACATCTGCACGTGGTTCGAGGTGATTTGCAGGGCCACGAACAAGGCGGTGAGGATGCCTCCCCACAGCAGTTTCCCACGATAGGCAAGCACAATGCCTGCTATGGTGGGCGGCACGTAGGCAAGGGTGATGAACTTCCAGATGTGTCCGGCAGATATCAGGATGAAGAAATAGGACGAGAATGCCCACATGATACCGCCCAGTCCGGCCAGCCAGACCGGTATGCCGAAGACGCGCAGCAGGATGTAGAAGCCGAGCATCAGCATGAATGTGAGGCACACATAGTCGGGCAGGAAGAGTTGGTAGGCTTTCTGTACCCACTGCAGTGGACTTGGTGGAGTCATACGAAGGGGCTATCTGATACATGGGCATACCGCCGAACAGCGAGTTTGTCCAACGGCTGCGTTCGCCCGTCTGTTCGTAATACTCCTTGACTTCTTGTCTGCCCCTGCTCCTGCAGCCGTGTCGTGCTGAAAGAGAATACGGTTTTCTATATCCGCCGGGAAGAAGTAGGCGAAGGAAAGGAGGACGAATGCCAAGATGGCAATAAGGTCGGGAAGAAGCTTCTTCATGAGTTATAAGTTATGAGTTATCAATTAATCAATTGTGGGGCAAAGATAGTGCAAACCGAATACAGAACTTTCATGCTTGCGTGAAAAAGTTTTGTTGAGGTGCAGCCTATCTTCGCTTTTGTGGCAAAGATACATAAATGCAGATTGTTATTGTCACGTTATCGGCAGAATGTTGTACCTTTGCCTTTCCAAAAAAAGATTAAAGTGCTTTAATGGTAATATGCAAGCTTAAATTATTATAGATATGACAATAGGGATAATCAGTGCAATGGACAGCGAACACCGCTGGTTGGTGGAGCGCTTGCAGGATAAGAATACGTCGGGCGATGGTAGTTTCCGCTATGTGGAAGGTACATTGGGCGGTAACCATGTAATCTTGACGCAATGCGGCATCGGTAAGGTGAGTGCAGCGGTAGGAGCTTCGGAACTGATACGGCGCTTTTCTCCGGACTGCATCGTCAGCACCGGTGTGGCGGGCGGCATTGATGCTTGCCTGAAGGTGACGGATGTAGTGGCAAGCCAACGTCTGGTGTATCACGACGTCTGGTGCGGCGACGGTAACGAGTACGGACAAGTGCAAGGGTTTTTCCCCGCCTCTTACGAGGGATGTTCCTCTCTGTTGAAACATGCCTTGTCGCTGAACGAAGCCGGAATGGAAAGCCGCATCCACAGCGGACTTGTCTGTACCGGCGACCAGTTCATCACCAACCGTACGGAGCTGGATACCATCAAGCAACGTTTCCCCGACGGTCTTGCCGTTGATATGGAGTCTGCCGCCATTGCGCAGACTTGCTATCTGTACAATGTTCCTTTTCTCAGCTTCCGCATCATCAGCGACACACCCGGAGTAGAGGACCATGCTTCGCAGTATGCCGATTTCTGGGGAACCATGGCAGAGCGTTCGTTCCTCACGATATGGACCTTCCTCTCCACCCTTCCCAGCAATTTATAACTCATAACTTATAACTCATAACTCATGAAGAAGATTCCCAGTTTTACAATTGACCACATCCGCTTGTTGCGCGGTATTTACGTATCCCGCCAGGATGAAGTGAACGGAGAAACAGTCACTACTTTCGACATCCGTATGAAAGAGCCCAATCGTGAGCCTGCCTTGGGACAAGGTGCTCTACACACCATCGAACACCTTGCCGCCACCTACCTGCGCAACGACCCGCAGTGGCAGGATAAGATTATCTATTGGGGCCCCATGGGCTGCCTCACCGGTAATTATTTGCTGATGAAAGGTGACTTGAAGCCGCAGGACATACTGGCACTGATGCAGGACACCTTCCGCTTTGTTGCCGAATATGAAGGTGAAGTCCCCGGTGCCGCTCCGCAAGATTGTGGCAACTACTTGCTCCACGACCTTCCGATGGCTAAATGGGAGTCTGCCAAATACCTGCATGAGGTATTGGAACAGATGAAAGAGGAGAATATGAAATATCCGGAAAAAGAAGAAAATAAGGGGTTAGGGATTAAGGATTAGGGATGGGTTTATGCCTATATTAAAGTCTATGCGACCCCAATAATCCCTAACCCTTAATCTCTTTCCTTTATTATCACACAATCTCAATCCCCTGCTCCTTGCAAAGCTGTAATCCCAGGTCTTTCAGCTTGAATTTCTGTATCTTGCCACTTCCCGTCATGGGGAATTCTTTGATGAAGAAGATATACTTGGGTATCTTGTAGCGTGATATTTTGCCGATGCAGAAGTCTCGTACATCCGATTCGTGCATATCCACTCCTTCGTGCAGGATGATGAAAGCGCCTACGGCTTCACCGTATTCTTAGAGGGAATACCGGCTACCTGCACGTCTTTTACGCCTTCCAGTTGATAGAGGAACTCTTCTATCTCGCGGGGATAGATATTTTCACCACCGCGGATAATCATGTCCTTGATGCGTCCTGTGATGCGGTAATTGCCGTCCTCGTCCTTTATTCCAAGGTCTCCCGAGTGCAGGAAGCCGTTCTCATCAATGACTTCGGCTGTGGCTTCCGGGTTTTTGTAGTAACCCTTCATGGTGTTGTATCCGCGGTTGCACATTTCACCTTGTACGCCTACGAGACACTCTTCTCCGGTTTCGGGTCGATAACCTTTACTTCCGTATGTTCAAAGTCGTGTCCTACGGTATTGCAACGTACATCGAACGGGTCGTCTATCCGGGTGGCGGTCATTCCGGGAGCAGCTTCGGTCAGCCCGTAAACGCTGGTCACCTTCATGTACATTTTCTCTTCCACCTGCTTCATCAGCTCTACCGGGCAGAGGGAACCTGCCATGATACCCGTACGGAGGCTGGACATGTCGAACATGTCGAACATCGGATGGTTCAGTTCGGGCAATGAACAGTGGTGGGTACGCCGTAAAGTGCCGTGCAGCGCTCCTTGTGGATAGAGGCGAGCACTACCAGCGGGTTGAAGCGTTCCACCATTACTTCCGTACAGCCATGTGTCAGACAGTTCATGGTGGCAAGTACCACGCCAAAGCAGTGGAACAATGGTACGCAGACGCAGAGCTTGTCATCGGCGGTAAACTTCATGTGCTCACCGGTAAGGAAACCGTTGTTGGCAATGTTGTAGTGGGTAAGCATGACGCCTTTCGGGAATCCCGTAGTGCCGGAGGTGTATTGCATGTTCACTACATCGTGGCAAGTGACCTGACTTTTGAGCTCATTCAGGCGACTGTCTTCTATATTGTTGCCCAAGAGAAGTATTTCGGCCGTGTTGTACATGCCCCGGTGCTTCTCCTGCCCCACGTAGATGACATTTTTCATATAAGGGAAACGTTCGCTTTTCAAGTGTCCGCGTTGGCAGGTCTTCAGTTCCGGAAGCATGGTATAGGTCATCTGCACAAAGTCACTGTCCTTTTCGCCATTGACGATGCAGAGGGTATGCATGTCGGAGTTCTGGCAGAGATATTCCAGCTCGGACTGTTTGTAGTTGGTGTTTACCGTTACGTAGACGGCACCTATCTTGGCGCAAGCGTATAATAGAGTCAGCCAGTCGGGTACGTTAGCTGCCCAGATACCTACGTGTGTTCCTCGTTCCACGCCGATGGCGATAAGCCCTTTGGCCATGTCGTCCACCCGGCGGTTGAACTGGCTCCAGGTGAAACGCAGGTTGCGGTCGGAGTAAACGATATATTCTTTGTCTGGTGTTGTTTCGGCCCAATGTTCCAACCATTGGCCGAGGGTGCGTTCGTATAACATGATGTGGAAGTTGAAAGTGGAAAGGTGAAAATAGAAAGTATTTATCATTTTCCATTTTCACCTTTCAATTTTCCATTAATTTAAATTGGTGTATAAACTACTGCAAGTATCTTGGCTGCCTGCCCTTCATAGGCGTGTACGTGGTGCGGAACGATGGAATCGTAATAGATGCTGTCACCTTCTTCGAGCAGGTAGGTATTTTTGGCCGTAACTGATTTCCATGGTCCCTTCCATCACCATGATGAATTCTTCGCCTTCGTGTGAGGAGAGTACAAAGTCACTGTCGTCCGTAGCGGCCACATCAATGATAAACGGCTCCATATGGCGGTCGGCTTTGGATTTGGAGAGTGAATGATACTCCATATGCTTTGCGGCTGTGGATGGCATTGTTGGAGAAACTGATACTGTTCTGCGACTCGTCCTTACGGCAGACCACGGGACCGTTCTCATCCTGGTCGTCAAGAAAAGTTCCCAAACGTACACCCAGCACACGAGCTATCTTGATGAGGGGAGCCAGTGACGGGAGGTCGATGTTGTTTTCTATACGTTCAATCTGTTCGATAGCAAGTCCCGAACGCTGTGCCAGTTCTTCCATACTGATGGATTGGCTTTCACGGAGTGATTTTATTTTTTCTCCTACGATTTTGCTGGTATCCATAATGATAGTATTTTCTGTCTAAAGGTTATAATTTATAGCTGTTAAACCGCAAAATAAGAGAAACTTTTACTTGATGCAACATTCTGAGGGAAAATATTGCTGAAATATCTCCGGTGGTCGGCTTATTTGTATAATATTCTTCTGTTCTGTTTCTCTTTCTTCCCCAAAGTTCTGTTTATAGCCGCTTCAAGTCTTGTTCCGATACGTGCTTTCCTTTGTACGCTTTGCCTGCTGCATTGAAACGATAGCTTAGGTTCAGGGAGAAGCTGCGCGAGTCCGGGTTTGCCTTTTTCGTATAGGTCAGCCGGGGACCGAACAGCATGAAGGAGCCATACCGAGAATTCCACAGGTCATTGGCTTGCAGTCCGAGCGTCAGCCTTTTGTTGAAGAATGTTTTGCGGATGCCGGCGTTTATGCCCCAATAGGAACGTTGCAGCATGGCGCCGAAGTTACCTTCGCTCTGGTAGTCGGCATCAAGGGAGAGAATCCACTCGTCCGGAAGCTGGAGACTGTTTGCAGAAAGAGGTAAATGCTGCCGCGGTTCATATTCTTGCTACTGCCTTGATTGGTGACTTTGAAGAACGGTTGGGCGAAGTAGATGCCGAGCTCCGGTTTCCAGATGCCGACGGTGGGTGACAGATGGGCAGAGGCGGTGAGATACTGCATCCGTTTGAAATTTCCGGTAGTGAAGATGACAACATCCGGATTGTCCTCGTATTCTTTGGTCATGAAGGCAATGGCATTGCGGCGGTATTGGTAGTTAAGTCCGAATTGTACCCACTTGTAAAGGGCCGTGAACTGCAGGTCGTGGTTGGTTTCGGGGGTGAGCAGTGGGTTTCCGCCTTCGTAGATGAAACGGTTGTTATAACTCAGTGTGCTACGTAGCTGGAAGAAGCTGGGGCGGTTACTTTTGGCTGTATAGCTGAGATTGGCTTGGGCTTTGCCGAGAGGAAAGTCTACCGATAGGTTGGGGCACCAGTCATTGTAAGTACGACTTTGACCGGACACGTACTTTTCCTGCTCCCAATAGTCGGAGACGGCATGCTCGAAGCGCAGTCCTGCAAGAAGGCTGATTTTTCCTAATGTCAGTGAGTATTCGGCAAAGACGGCGGACTTGCTTTCGTCGATTCGACTGTCTGTATCGGGAAGTATGTGCTGCCGGTTCAGGAAATTGTCATTTCGCCGGATGAAGGTGTAATCGGCACCGGTCTTCAGTTCACCTTTCCAAAGGGGATGGGTCAGAATCAACTTGGCGGCATAAAGGCGGTTGTCGGCGTGGTTGAAAGAGCTGATGTCGCGATTGCCTTCGGTCTGGCTTTCTTCTTTAGCCTCCTGGTGATTATAAACCTTTTTCCGTATACCAGGTCGGTGTTGAAGTTTATGTGGAGTTGCTTTATGCTGCCCTGATAGTAGGCATTCAGCTGGTGCCGGTTGGTTTGCTGCAAGATTTTGGGAGGAATGTATGGTGTGATCGGCCAATTCTTCATTTGCCCGGACGGTATATGCCGAATGGTCACTGCTGTGATAATCCGGGGGTACGATGAAACTCATAGAGGCACGAGGCTGTGTTCGGGGGGTGGAAGTCGTAACTGGCGCTTGCGTTTTCCTCCGGCAAGTAGTCCCTTATTATATAAGTGAACCCGGTTATTTACATCCCATTGTATTTCGGACGGTATCTGGTAGCGAACCTCCTGGTGGCGTTTTCTGTTTTCATAATTGGTGTACAGCATGCCCAGCAGGGCCAGTCCTTTCTTCTGATAATTCAGATTGACTTGTCCGTAATGGCTGCTGCGTCTCCGTTGGGTGATTCCTGCACGGAAATTACCGCCAAAACTGTCTCTTTTGTTACGTACGGTGCGTATGCGTACAACGGCTTTAACGGTAGCATTGTACTCTGCACCCGGGTTGGTGATGAGCTCCACTTTTTCAATATCGGCGGCAGAGAGGCGTTGCAGCTCGGAGTTGTCTTGCAGAAGGCGGTTGTCTATATAGATGACCGGTGTCCCTTTGCCAAAAACGGTATACCCCTCATCAGAGGAGCGTAGTCCGGGGATATGTTTCAATACGTCGTTGGCATCATTCAAGGATGCGAGCAGGGTTTGCCGTACGCTTGTCTCCAACTTTCCGCCCTTTAGTCGGAAAACGGGGCGGGCGGCGGTGATGACGGTTTCCGCAAGTAGCACGGCATCGGTTTGCAATATCCAGTTGTGGGTACTCCCGGTGGGGCAAGGCTGGCAAAGGGGTTTGTAACCGATGGAAGAAACTTGTAGTAGATAGTTTCCGGGAGCGGGAGGGAGAAGTTCAAAACTACCGTCGCTTCGGCTACACGTTCCTTGTATGAAGGTGGAATCTTCGGAAAGGAGGGCGATGTTGGCAAACTCTATCGGTTGCTTTTCCTCTGTGAGAATTTTACCTCGGATGGAGGGTGTTGCCGGGCTGGTTTGTGCTTTTGTTGTCGTGACGCTCATTAGGAGCAGGGCAAGAATACATATTATCTGTTTCATGTTCCGGTTGTTGTTTGATTTCGGGACACGAAGGTATCCGCTTTCTGCCGGGATGGAAGAATAAAAAGCGGATAGTTGTCTGACATTTGCCTGACAATAGACTAACAATACTTTCTTTTGTCCTTTTAAAGGGGGAAGATGGATTACTTTCTGTATCCATCTCTCCGGTGAACGAGATGGACTGTTTGTTCATGGGTTGCACATGGATACTGGTAGAACCATCGGGAAAAGATGGTGAGGCGGTACTCATAATTGTCTTCATCACACGGGTCTTGAAGTCTATTTGGATTTTGCCTTTTTTGAGTGCTCTGGTTGTGTATCCGGTGATGGATGCATTGAAATTCAGGCTCTTGCCTCCTCCATACGGAGCATTGTAGGCCACTCCAAAGTAAGGCAGGTAAGAGAAAACGGAGTCGTTTCTAATTTCCAGTGTATAGTTGGTGGTCAGGTTACGGCTACCGCCTCTCATCGGTTGCATCCGATCTACGTTGATTTTGTATTGTTTAGCAGCAATAGCTTCTTTTACAGCACGTTCAGTGCGCGCTTTCTTTTCGTTACGGTTTTGGGCGGTTGTCGGCATTGCGACAGTTAGGCAGATTAGCCCTAATAGGATAAGTTTGTTAGTCTTCATGATTCTATAATGTTTAGGTTTTTATTTCCAGTCCGTAGGCGCGGCCACGATCTGTTGTTATTCTGAGGTTGCTGTTGTCCTCGACAA
>ENA-OPYU01000826-OPYU01000826.1-human-gut-metagenome-genome-assembly--contig:-NODE-826-length-11672-cov-2.979212_pt1 | contig 11672 bp, 16 predicted proteins | sample MGYA00242637_ERZ504482 | MGnify/ENA primary metagenome ERZ504482 (study PRJEB26092, sample SAMD00036237) | human gut metagenome | host: Homo sapiens | study: EMG produced TPA metagenomics assembly of...
AGGACAGCGGCTGTAGGTGAGAAGAATGTCAAAATAGCTTCTGTGATTGCCGATGTAAAGCACAGGAGTATCCATTTGGGACATTTTCTTCGCCGATCACAGTGATCTTTGTTCCGGCAACCCACAGAATAAATTTAAAGCGCCCTGGATCAGCCGGAGAGAGCTGATTTCTTTTGTCATGGGAGAGAATTTACCAATGATCCATTCTACAATAAGAACAGGAATGGAAGAATCAGAAATCCGATCACTATGACAGCAACAAGTAAAAAGCGAAATCATAATCGTACCTCTTTCGTATACGGCAGCCCATATCATGTGCGGCTGCCTTAATAGTAACATTATACAAATTAAATGAAATTGTTGCAATAAATCTTTTGGCAATTACATACAATACTTATCAAGGAACGGATTGGGGTGGCATTATGAAAAAGACAGTCCTTCTGGTCTGTTATCTGATTCTGATTCTGTCTCTGGGAGGCTGCCGGCTGGTGCGCATCGAGGAAGAAAAAAGAATGCCTCTTGAGTATGAGGTGGTGGAACCGGAACAGCTTCCTGAGGAAGCGGCTGCACTTGTGGAAGAAAAAAAGGGCTTCAGAGTTCAGGGTCACATATCAGAGCGGAAAAGAGCTTTATCTGATCAGAGGCTACGGAAAACAGATGAGCGGCGGATACAGCATTCAGGTAAAAGAGCTTTCAGCTTCTTCCACGGCTGTATTTTTTGAGACAAAGCTGATGGGTCCCTCTGCAGAAGAACAGAGCGGAGCGCCGTCCTATCCGTATATAGCAGTAAAAATACAGTACCGGAAGGAACCGGTACAGTTTCAATAATGACAGGAGGAAAAAGAAAAGTGGAATTAAAAAAAGAAGATATTCAGATGCTGCGGGTAAAAAGCCGGGCAACCAGTCAGGTAACCTTTGATGCTGATACAATGTTCCGGATGTGAAGCCGGATATCGGACGAATGATCCAGAATAAAGGAGAGGTGGAGGTGGAGGAGGTCCGTTTAAATGACGGGCACGCTTTTGTCCGCGGAAGCCTCAATGTAGATCTTCTTTATGTGGGGGAAGAGGAAGGAAGAGTGTACAGTCTTTCTGCGAAGCTTCCTGTGGAAGAGACACTGAATCTGGAGGGAATTGTAAGCGGAGATAAAATGTGCCTGAAATGGGAGATCGAGGATCTGAGTCTTCATCTGATCCATTCCAGAAAGCTGAACATAAAGGCAGTAGTGACATTTTATGCAGTTGTGGATGAGCTGGCAGGAATCCGTCTGCCTGTGGCTGTGGACGATGAAACTGTTTCCGTAAAAAAGAAGCCCATGAAGCTTTTAAGTCTTGCCGTACATAAAAAGGACACTCTGCGCAAAAAGGAGGAGATTGTTTTATCCTCCAATAAGCCCAATGTAGCAGAGCTTTTGTGGCACACTGCAGAAGTCCGGAGCCTTGATCTTCGGCCTGAAGAGGACAGAGTAAAGGCAAAGGGAGAGCTGTATGTATTTGTTCTTTATACCGGAGACGATGAGGGAAGGACGCACCAGTGGCTGGAATATTCGGTTCCGTTTTCCGGGGAGGTGGAGTGTCCGGGATGTACGGCAGATATGATCCCCAATATGGAGGCTGCCGTGATCAGCCAGTCAGTGGAGGTGAAGCCGGATTCTGACGGGGAGGAACGGCTTCTGATCGCAGATATGGTACTGGAAGTGGATATGAAGCTTTACCGGGAGGAAGAGCATGAGGTGATCCTGGATGTATATACGCCTTTGCGCCAGTGTATTCCAAAAGGAAAAACAGAGGCTCTGGAAAGTCTGCTGATCCGGAATTTTTCCAAGTGCAGGCTGTCTGACAGGATCGAAATGAAGGAAACCAGAGGGAAGATCCTTCAGATCTGTCACAGCCAGGGACAGGTGAAGGTGGATAAAACAAGGATTGTAGAGGGCGGCGTGCAGGTAGACGGTATTGTTCAGCTTAAAATCCTTTATATTGTGGGAAATGACGATATGCCGTTTTATTCCATGGAGACCATGATTCCCTTTACTCAGACGGTGGAAGCAGGCGGAATCACAGAGCAGAGTGTGTATTATCTTCATGCAGATCTGGAACAGCTTGCCACTTCCATGGTGGACAGTGATGAAATAGAGATCAGGGCAACTGTGAGCCTGAATCTTCTTGTTATGAGCTGCCAGGAAACAATGGTCATAGATAAGGTGGAGGAGCAGCCTCTGGATGAGGAAAAGGTGCGGGCAATGCCGGGAATTACTGTTTATGTGGTAAAACCGGAAGACTCTCTCTGGGATATCGCAAAGAAATTTTATACTACAGTGGAGGAGATCAGTACAGTCAATGAACTGAAGGACGGAGAGATCTCTGTGGGGCAGCCTCTGCTCCTTATAAAAAAAGTGGAACAATGACTATTGAAATTCCTGTAAAAATCATATAAAATATTTGCAAAGAATTGTATACAAAGTACAGAAAAAAACGCTACTGTCCACAGATTTTACGGCAGTGCATAATAAAAAGTATAAAAGATAAAGTACGAAAGGACAGAGGAATGGCTTATGCGTCTTAGGGCAATGGCAAAAATCAATCTTGGACTTGATGTGATCCGCAAAAGGGAGGACGGATATCATGAGGTGCGCATGATCATGCAGACTGTGCGTATGTATGATACTCTGGAGATCAGGAAAAAACAGGCACCGGGAATTTCCCTGCGCTCCAACCTGCCCTATGTTCCGTCAGACGAGAGAAATCTTGTCTATAAGGCTGCAAAGATTCTTATGGATGAATTTCATGTGGAAGAGGGGCTTTCCATGAAGCTTACCAAATCCATTCCCGTAGCAGCAGGAATGGCAGGAGGAAGTTCGGATGCAGCCGCAGCCTTTGTGGGAGTGAACCGTCTGTTCCGTCTGGGTCTCAGCCAGGAGGAGCTTATGAAAAGGGCTGTTCAGGTAGGGGCAGACGTACCTTACTGTGTGATGAGAGGCACTGCCCTGGCAGAGGGGATCGGTGAAAAATTAACGCCTCTGCCGCCAATGCCGGAGTGCTATGTGCTGATCGGAAAACCGGGCATCAATGTTTCCACAAAAACAGCATATGAAAATCTGAGGCTGGACGCCATTCAGAGACGGCCGGATATTGACGGAATGATCGCGGCTATCCGAAACCAGGATCTGCGCTCCATAACAGAAAAAATGGAGAATGTATTTGAGCCGGGAATTATGGAAAAATATCCGGTGATCAGCGAGATTGAGAAATTTATGGAAGAAAGAGGAGCGCTGAAGGCAATGATGAGCGGAAGCGGCCCTACTGTATTTGGTATTTTTGAGGACAGAGAAAAAATGTTTGCCGCATCAGAGGCTCTGAAAAAGAGCGGTCTGGCAAAAAACAGTTTTTGCTTCACGGATCTATAACCGTTCTGAGTAAGCGCGCAATTCAGATATTCCGGAGACATCAGTGATAAGGAGGAAATACAAAGGATGAATGATTTTTCTGTTGATATGAATGAGTATCTGCCGTTGAGAGACGTTGTATTTAATACTTTGCGCAAGGCAATTCTCAAGGGAGAGCTGAAGCCGGGAGAAAGACTGATGGAGATCGCTCTGGCAGACCGTCTGGGAGTCAGCAGAACTCCGGTCCGTGAAGCCATGCGGAAGCTGGAACTGGAAGGCCTTGTGGTGATGATCCCCAGAAGAGGCGCTCAGGTTGCAAATATTACAGAAAAGGATCTCAATGATGTTCTGGAGGTTCGCATTGCCCTTGAAAATCTTTCCATAGAAAAAGCCTGCGCCCGTATGACGGAAGAGCAGTTAGCCCAGCTGTGGGATGCCGCGGAGGAGTTTGAAAAAACAATGGCTGAGGGAAATCTGGTAAAGCTTGCAGAGGCAGACGTGGCCTTTCATGAGGTGATCTACCAGTCTTCAGACAACCGCCGTCTGAACCAGGTGCTGAACAATCTCCGGGAGCAGATTTACAGATATCGTGTAGAGTATCTGAAGGATGAAGAGACAAGGAATCTTCTGGTTAAGGAACACAAGGAGCTTTATGAGGCGATACGGGCAAGAGATGTAAAAAAATGCCCAGGAGATCTCTTTCCGCCATATAGAAAATCAGAGAGAGGCCATTGTATGCTCTATCCGGGAGGAGACGGAAATCAGGGAAAAGGCATCCGATCGTAAATAAAACTGAAAAATGTGGTTATTCTAAGAGAGGTACAAATGGTATCTCTCTTTTTATTTACCATGATTTAGAGAGTTGGAAGAGGAAGTGTCCTCTTTTTTTGCAGACGATGTAGCAGGAGTTGTATATGGGAAAAACAAAAATTTCTTCCAGGCTGAAGGACAATGAAGCATATATAAGAGAGCGCTGTAAAAACTGCGCGGATATTTTGATCCGCCCCATGCGTATTGGAACTATGGGAAAAACAGACTGTCTGATGGTATATATTGAGGTAGCGGTTTCCAATATGATGCTGGATGATTCGGCTATTGGAAAAATGATTAACCATTTCTGGGAAAGCTCACCGGAACAGATCCAGGAGTTTATGAGAAATAACAGTCTGGGAATTGCAGATGTAAAAAAATTCGAGTACATGGAGGACGCTTTTGCTGCCCTGCTTGCAGGAAACGCTGTCTTTTTTATGGAGGGCTATGACCGCGCCATGAAAATTTCCAGCAAGGGTTATCCCAATATGGGAGTGTCGGGAGCAGAAACAGAAAAGGTTCTCCGGGGTTCCAGAGAAGGATTTTCCGATTCTGTAAAAACAAACTCCGCCCTTGTGAGGAAACGGCTTCGGGATACAAGAATGAAAGTAGAGGAAATGAGCATCGGAGTCCGTTCCAATACTGTGCTCCAGCTTCTTTATATTGAAGATCTTGTTCACCAGGAGCTTCTGCAGGCCATCAAAGACCGTCTGGAGGAATTTGAGATTGATGGGATCCTGGACAGCGGAATGCTGGAGCAGCTTACCGAGGAAGCCTGGTATTCGCCCTTTCCTCAGTATCAGACAACAGAACGGCCGGACCGGGCGGCTCAGGAGCTTCTTAACGGAAAAGTCGTAGTGATCTGTGACAATACGCCTTATGCCCTGATTCTTCCAAGCTCCTTTAACGGATTTATGGAAAGCAGCGAGGACTGGTATCACCACTTTGAAATGGCGTCGTTTTTAAGGATTCTGCGCTATCTGGCGCTGATGACTGCGGTGCTTCTTCCCGGGCTTTATCTGGCAGTGATACGGTTTCACACTCAGATTCTTCCCACAAACCTTTTACTGTCTTTTGCAGAGGCCAGGGAGGGAGTGCCCTTTTCAAGTGTTGTGGAGCTTGTGTTTCTGGAACTGTCCTTTGAACTTATAAGGGAGGCAGGCGTCCGCGTTCCCGGTTCTCTGGGAAATGCCATTGGAATCGTAGGAGGTCTGATCATCGGACAGGCGGCTGTCAGCGCAAATCTGGTAAGTCCGATTGTTGTGATGATCGTAGCCCTTACGGCCCTGGGGGGCAATGGTGATTCCAAATGAGGAGTTTGCCTCTGCTTTCCGGCTTCTGAAATATGTTTTTCTGTTTCTGGGAGGATATCTGGGGATCTTTGGAATTGTGCTGGGAATCTACCTGACGGCAGCTCATCTGTCAGGACTGTTAAGCTTTGGAATTCCCTATCTTCTGCCTTTTGTAAAAAAACTCTCCCATAAAGGATGTTGGGGATGGGATTCTGAGGCTTCCCTTCCGTAAGCGCCGGATCCGCCCTCTTTATGCCAGACAGGAACAGAGTCTGAGGCTGAAAAGGAGGGAAAAATCTGAAATTTGCAGAAAATAACAGAATTTCGCACCGACAGCTGTACCGGCAGATGGTTCTGGCGTTTCTGGCGCCTTTTCTTCTGTGTCTTCCCGGAGAAAATCCGCGTCACAGGGATATCAGGGATTGTGGGAGTGGCGGCTGCTCTGGTGCTTCTGGTGATCTACAGCTTTTTTCCTGAGAAGACTGACGCCCTGGTACACGGATTCCAGTTAAAACCTTTGGAGCCGCAGGCGGCAGGATCATAGGAGTGTTTTTTCTGAGCTATGTGGCGCTGACAGGCGCATATCTTCTGGATTTGATGGATGAGCTGGTTCCGGCTGTTCTGATCACCGGTATTCCGGGAATTGTGATTTCTTTTCTGGCGGCAGCGGTCTGCAGCTTTGGAACCCATAAAGGTATGCAGAGAAGAGGAAGAATGGCAGAGGTGTCAGGCGGACTTCTTCTGGGCGGAGTTTTACTGATGATGGTTCTCTGTCTGTGGCAGATCACGCCGGAATATTTTACAGAAATGACAGAAGCTTCTGTTCTGCAGGGAAAAGAGGTTTTAAAAAGCTGTTATGGAATCCTTGCAGCATTTTCCGGAATCGGGCTTCTGCCCTTTCTTTTGAAGGATGTAGAAAAAAGAGGAACTGCAGGAAAGCCTGTGGTCCTCGGAATTGTTACTCTGGGAGGGATCCTGATGGGAATGCTTGTACTGATCCCGTCAGTGCTTGGATGGCAGAGATTCAGAAATGAAGCATATCCGGTTCTTCCCCTTCTGGCAGGGGCAGATCTTCCGGGAAATGTACTGGCAAGATTTGATGTACTGTGGATGGGATTTCTTTTATACAGTCTTCTGTTTGCCCTGGGCAGTCTGTTCCATTACGGACACAGGATCCTCGACCGGACCCGTATGGGAAGCGGGAAACTGTGGCTGCCTGCAGTGATCTTCGGGCTGTCCCTGATAAAATTTCAGGGACGGGAATCCGGCAAATCTTTGACTTTTATCTGAGCCGCATCTTTGTTCCCGGTCTGCTTCTGATCCAGGTGTTTATGGCGCTGAGAGGAAAACGCAGGCGACAGAAAAAGTAGCGCTGGCAGCCGGCCTCTGCTTCGTGGTGTTTTTCAGCGGATGTGCAGCCATAGAGCCGGAAAAAAAGAATGTATCCTCTTGCACTGGGAGTAAACAGTGAAGAATCAGAGTTTTCTCTTATTTATGGAATGCCGGATCTTCCTCAGGCTACCGGGCAGGAGAAACAGGAGGAGTCAGGAAGTGAGGCTGTGCTTTCTATAACAGGAAGTGATTTTTATGAAATAGAAAGGATCTATGACCGCTCTCAGGAAAAATATCTGGATATGAGCCATCTGCAGGTGATTATTATGGGAGACAGACTTCTGGAAGGGGAAGGCTGGAAAATATTTATGGAATATCTTAAGGAAGAGCCCTTTGTTGGTGAAAATGTTTATATTTTCCGGACAGAAGACCCGGAAGCAGTGCTATCACGGGAAAGCGGAGGAACCTCTGCGGGAGAATATCTTACCGGGCTTCTGGAAAACCGTCTGCCGTCCCAGCAGAAAGACGGGGTGACATTAAGGCAGGCTTATCATCAGTGGTATGAGAGCGGCGCTCTTGTGGAAATTCCACGTATCATTATGGAAAACGGAGAATTGCAGGTATATCTGGAAAAGAGCTGAGAACCTTTAAAAACAGGTATCTTACCGGAATAGAAAGCCGTAAATTGTCTATACTCTGAATAGTGAATTCTGGTCAGAGGTTCACAGATGATAATGCTGTGAACAGGAACAATTTTGGAGGTACAGACTAATGGAATGGTTAAGAGACAGAAAAACCGTCTGACGGTTTCAATACTTGCTGCAATGGCTGCTGCGATTCTGGTGGCAGGAGGATTCAGGCTGCCACAGTATCCGGCTGCATCTGCATGGTGGGGAACCATGTATCCGGAATTTTGCTTTTCGGAGGGAAGCGGAGACAGCCCCCGAAAGATTTCCTTCTGGCTTGCGGAAGTGCTGGAATGGTGATATGATATAAAAACCAGAGACTGCGGAAAAGCTCCGCAGTCCTACCAGTGCAGAAACGGAGACTTATATTTATGAAGCCAGACAGAGACGCGCCCATAGGTGTATTTGATTCCGGAGTGGGCGGGCTGACAGTGGCCCGTGAGATCATGCGGAATCTGCCGTCAGAAAAAAGTCGTATATTTTGGAGATACAGCCAGAGTACCCTATGGAGGAAAGTCCAGAGAGAATATTATCCGGTATTCCAGACAGATCATTCATTTTCTTATGGAGCAGCAGGTCAAGGCAATTGTGATCGCCTGCAATACGGCAAGCGCTTTTGCCCTGGAGGCAGTGAGGGATGAATTTGATGTTCCGATCCTGGGCGTTATAGAGCCCGGAGCCAGAGTGGCTGCAGCGGAGACAAAGAACAAAAGAGTAGGTGTGATCGGTACAGTAGGAACTGTTGACAGCGGCATTCATGCATCTTATCTGAAAAAGCTGGATCCGGAGATCACGGTGATCGGCAAAGCCTGTCCTCTGTTTGTTCCTCTGGTGGAAGAAGGATGGCTTCACGATCCGGTCACTGCAGAGGTCACGGCCAGATACCTTCAGGAATTTAAAGATAAAGATGTGGATACACTGATTCTGGGCTGTACCCATTATCCGCTTATCCGGTCTGTGATCCGGGAATTTATGGGGGAGGAAGTACGGCTGGTCAATCCGGCTTACGAGACAGCCCTGGAGCTTCGTTCTCTTCTTGAAAAAAAAGGAGCTCCTTAATACAGGCGGAAAAAAATGAAGAATTTCCATATCGTTTTTATGTCAGTGACCTTGCGGAGAAGTTCCGGGCATTTGCAGGCTCGATTCTTCCCTATGATGTGGAAATGACAAAAAATGATCGACATTGAAAAATATTAGGAGGCATTTATGGATAAAAATGTACTCATACATGTGCGGGGACTTCAGATGATGGAAGTGGGAGAGGAACAGGAGCCCATAGAGCTTGTTGTACCCGGCCAGTATTATTTTCGCAACGGAAGCCATTATCTCAGATATGAGGAAATTCTGGATGAAGGCTCAGAGCCTACGATAAATTACATAAAAATGTCCCCCCAGGGCATGGAAGTCAGGAAACAGGGGCTGGTTAATGTACATATGGTATTTGAGCGGGGTAAAAAAGAATATGACCTTTTATACCACTCCGTTCGGAACGCTTCAGATGGGAATTGTTGCTACCGGAATGGAACTGAATGAAAGTGACAATAACATTAACATGAAGGTTGATTATGCCCTTGACATGAATGAAGAGCATGTGGCGGACTGCTATCTTTCTGTGCAGGCGCAGCCTGCCGATTCAAAGGATTTTGTACTGTAAATAAAATACGAGACAGCTGCAGGAAAATTTCTTACAGCTGTCTCGTGATTTTTTAGTCTTTTTTGCTGAACATTCTTTTAAAGAAGCCCTTTTTCTTGGCCGGCGGCGCATCCAGATGACCGCGGATACCGCGTACACCTACAATGTACAGACCGCTGATGTCAGCCTTTACTTCTTTCTTTACAGGAATCTGTTCGTAAATTTTCTCATCTGCTATCAGAATAGAAATCTTCGGACCGATCTTGGCCTTAACAATAGGCAGTTTGGTACGACGCATCATCTTCGGTGTCTGATCGATCACCATCTGCGGGAGACCAGATTCTTTTATGCGAAGTCGTTTTTTGTCAATTTACCAACATGGAAACAGTCTGTTTTGCAGCTTCAATCTGTGCCTGCTGTTCTTCCTGTTTTTTCTGAGCCTTTTTTTCCAAAAAAAATTAAAGGGCAATCAGTACGCCAACGAGAACAACAAGGATGACAAGCAGGACGATGGTAAGTGTATTCATAGATACCCTCCTCAATATGTATATTTTTCCCTCTTATAATCAGATACAGGCGGACATACATGTCCTTCAGAGAGAATTCCTGTCATGCGAAGTATATTTTATCATTAATCCGGTTAAAAGGCAAACAGTTTCGGGCAAAATCACAGTAAAATCCCAGAGAAATCATTTAGACAAAGATTACAGAAAATTATTTTATATTAGGGGAAAACAGTGGAAATTATACAGATAAAAAGTTATAATAAACAAAGTGACACAATTCGACAAATTTGGGCAGATGTTCATAGGTAATATTCCATAAGATGTGTTGCTAAAAAACGAAAATACCATGATCGAATGTAAATTGCAAGGTACTTTGACCAGGCTTCCGGGAAGGGAGTGAACAGTAAAATTCCCTGACTGTTGTGACGCCGGAATAAAGGATTTTGTATTGGGTATATTAAAAATTACAGAAAAATAATGGACAGGAGTTACTATGGAAGAGCGAGGCAGGGGAAAGAGAAATATGCACAGTGAGAAAAATAAGGATGAGAGGGACAGGCAGCTGGAGGCCATGACCGAAGAGGAACGTGACGAATATTTCCGTGAGATGCGAAGGGAGAGAAGGCTGCGCAGGCAAAAAAGGGAGCGCCGGAAGAAGCTGGCGGTTCTGGGCGCCACAGCAGTGATTTCCCTTGTTGTAGTAGTTGGCGCAGTCAGCGGGATCACACGTTTTGTCATTACAAAAAGCAGCGGTTCCGGCATAGTTTCCAATAAAGATGAAAACAAAAAAGGCGGGGGAGAAGCAGCAGAGGCTTCTGCGCAGACAGACCTTCTGGCAGAGTCGGATCTGAAGGCAGCCCAGTATGATTATGACGGGGCTGTACAGCTTCTCAAAAGCGACAGCAGCTATGACAAGAATGCGGATTTTCAGGCTGCAGTAAAAAAATACGAGGAGACAAAGGCCACCTGCGTTTCCTGGCCGCTGGAAGAAGTGACGCATGTTTTTTATCATACGCTGATCAAGGATCCGGCGAAGTCATTTGACGGTGATTATAAAGAAGGCGACTACAATCAGGTTATGACAACCATAGATGAGTTTAACAAGATCACTCAGACTATGTATGACAAGGGTTATGTTATGGTCAGTATCAAAGATATGGCTATTGCTGACGAGAACGGAAATGTGACTCCGGGAGAGATCCTTCTTCCTCCGGGAAAAAATTCCGTTTGTCCTGTCTCAGGATGATGTGTGTTATTATCACTATATGGACGGAGACGGTTATGCCACAAAGCTTGTGCTGGATGATGAAGGCAAGGTTCGCAATGAATATGTGGAGGATGACGGAACAGTTTCGGTAGGCGACTATGACATGGTGCCGCTGATTGACCGGTTTGTGGAGCAGCATCCTGATTTTTCCTACAGGGGAGCAAAGGGCATCGTAGCTCTCACGGGGTATAATGGAATCCTTGGATACAGAACAGACATCAGCTACGAGACACGGCCGGATGATCTGGACGCCAACAAGGTGGAGTGGCTGGACGCACATCCGGATTTCAGTCTGGAAAAAGAACGGGAAGAGGCCAAGAAGGTGGCAGAGGCCATGAAAGCCAATGGATGGCTGTTTGCAAGCCATACCTGGGGACACCAGAATGTAGGACAGATCGACCTGGCTCATCTGCAGACTGATACCGAGAAATTTAAAGAAAATGTAGATCCGCTGATCGGCGGAACAGATATCATTATTTTTGCCTTTGGAACAGATCTTACTGCTCAGGAAGATTATTCGGGAGACAAATTTGAATATCTGAAAAGTGTGGGATACAATTATTTCTGCAATGTGGACTCAAGTAAGTATTTTGTGCAGATAAGAGACAGATATTTCCGCCAGGGAAGAAGAAATCTGGACGGATACCGAATGTACTATAATCCAGAGCTTCTGGAAGATCTTTTTGACGCAAAGGCAGTATTTGACCCAAGCAGACCGACTCCTGTACCGCCTATGGGATAAAGATATATCATCCGCCGGATGA
>ENA-OPYU01000827-OPYU01000827.1-human-gut-metagenome-genome-assembly--contig:-NODE-827-length-11648-cov-2.937766_pt1 | contig 11648 bp, 18 predicted proteins | sample MGYA00242637_ERZ504482 | MGnify/ENA primary metagenome ERZ504482 (study PRJEB26092, sample SAMD00036237) | human gut metagenome | host: Homo sapiens | study: EMG produced TPA metagenomics assembly of...
CAGCTCATGGCTAATTAGATGTAATAAAAGCGGAGAAAGGAAAAGCACAATCCAGACGGAACCGGCGGTGTAGTCAAGAAATATTGTGGAAACGCAAGATTTCTGCTATAATGGGTATAAAACACTTGACGATGGAAAGAAAGGCGGGAAGCCTATGCACATTAGTTATCAGCCACTATGGAACACACTGAAAGAGCGTGGCATGAGGAAAGAGGATTTGCGGCTTGCCGCCGGTCTTACCACAAATATGATTGCCAACATGGGCAAGGGAAAGAATATCAGCATGGAAACGCTGGTTCGCATTTGTGAAGCCTTGAATTGTGGTATTATGAATGTGATTAAATTAGAACAGGACAATATCTAAAGCGATATAATTTTATATTTGATTCGATTTGCACAAAAAATTAAATTTTAATTGTGTATATTTTCTATTGTACCCAATGTAAATAAGTGCTATCATAAAATGAAACAAGTACATTTGAAACATTTTATGATTTGAGAGTGTGCTTGCAGGTTAGTAGCATATTGCCAATAACTGAATACAAAAAATGTAGGTTCTGGTCATTTTAGAAAGGAGCATTGTTTATGAAAAAATTTAGTAAAAGATTGTTTACCTCGTTGGTAGCGTTTTGTATGCTTCTTTCTGTGAGTGCGGTTCCTGCTTTTGCAGCGGAAACAACAACGGAAATAACGGATACTCAACAGCCGGTAGTCATTGGAGAATATGACGGATACTTAACCGATGTTATGATTTCCGATGGTGTCACCAAAAGAGCAGTCGCTAATGTTCGTATTAACTCTTATGCAACTTATGATGAGGATGATGGGATTCAAGTTCATGTGAAGTTGTATGTACCGTGGTATGAATCTCCAAAACCGGAGTTCACTGGTATGACTGGTACAGTTAATGTGCTTATGAACAAAAATCCACCAATACGGCATTTGCAGAATTAGCCGACGGTGAAGAAACAATCGAAACTGATGTGGATACTGGAAGAACAGGTAATAGCGGAGATAAGGGAACGGTTTCTGTTTCTGGTGTTGCTACCGCTAATAATGCCTTGGCAGGCGGTGGAGCTTTCGCTATTTCTTACCCTGTGACACTTCCCTAATTAAATGCAAAACAGTTGTGAATTAAGGTTGGTAATAGGTAAAATGAAACGGTTATTGGCAATATGCGTATGTTTTTTATGTGTGTAGGCTTATGTTCGTGTGATTCTTCCCAAACTCGGTCGGTATCATCATATAACTGGTCTTTAGAATTTATTACTGATTTAGATGGTAATATGTTATTCTCAGGTTCAGTGCATGATGACATACCAGTATTGGATTTGACATTGAGTTTTGAAGAAAAAAGTTTTATCTTAACAGATAACACTCATAAACAAGAATGGACAGGTACATATTCGCTTGAAAAGATTGACAATTCTTCTTCGAAACTCGGATTAACTTTTGAAAATTTAGAGGAGCCTGTTACAGGCGTATATGGAACAAGAGTTTATTCTGATGATTCAGAAAGCGCAACAATTACATTACAAACTGATGAAAATATCCTGTCTTTTGTTGGAGAAGATTCATAAATAAAAACAGCCGCTGTAGGAACAAAATCCTACAACGGCTGTTTTTATTTCCACGGCCTGCGCCGGAAGTTCATACCAGACTGTTTTATCAGCGGGGATTTCTTGAACAGCTTTTTCAAAAGGCTTCGTTCCTCTTGTGAGAGCCGCTTGTATTTGAGCCGGAACGCCTTGCAGAATATCTCCGTGAATTGCTGAACCCTGTCCCCCGGAGATTGCATGGCCTTTTGTACTTCCCGTATAAGTTCATCGGCAGGCGTGGTATCCGGCGCACTTTCGCTGTCATTTTCGTGCGCCTTGCGTATATCATGGAGAATGACGTCCCATGTTTTGTGCGTCACATGGCAGAAAAAATCTTCTTCCTCTATCTGACAGGCTTCCAACACTTTGATTGCCCGGTCTGCCGCAGCTTCGGGGTGTTCTTCCAGTACCATAGCCCGTAAAGCAGCCAGTGAGCTGTTTGTGTCATGGAAGTGCATGGTTGCTATCCCGTCCACATAGATTTCTGCGTCTGCCAGCAATTCCTTAAATTTTTCATGGGAGATAATCTCACACAGCAGCCGGTTATTGAAGCGTTCACTTTTCAGCAGTTCCACGACTTCATCACTCAAATGTAATTCTTCTATCGGGGTGTTTTCATATCTCCGATTATTGGTAAGGCCGAGCAGATAGTCAACCGACACCTGATAGAAGTCTGCCAGCTTCAACAGGCTGCCGTGGTTAATTTCCTTGTATTCGTCGTTGTCGTTTTCATAACTGCCGAGGGCTGATTTTGAAATGCCGGTTTCCTGTGCCAGTTCTTCCAGATTCAAGCCCGTTCCACCCGTAAATCTTTCAGGCGTTCCTGTACGGAAATGCGGGTTTTCATAAACACATCGCTCCTTCCTGCGGCTGGCTGCCGCTGTTATTCCTTATTATACCATATACCGTTCCGAAATCGTGGAATTTTTCGATTTTGGGGCGGTTTTCCTATTTTATGGACATACGGGAAAGGGTTCAAAAATGAGCTATGATTAAGTCAGTTCATCGATGGATTATTTCCAATCGAATGACCGGCCTGATGGGATATGCTCCCCGGCGATGTAGCGCAACGACCTGCGGCAAGGAAATGGAGGAACCTTGACCGCAGCGAGCGTACCAACGGGAACGAAACGCCGCTGTGAGATTCAGGGGCAGGAACGACAGCAGGACAACCCGGCAGAACTGATACCAAAACGCTACCCAAACACGACAAATCGGCGGGGTGTAGTCTGCCCCGTCCGTAATACTATGGGGCATTTCAAAGCGGCTCTATGGCCGTATTTTCCTTGAAAATCGCCCCGAAACATGACACCAAAAACCTTTATCCGCCTGTTCCCGTTGTTACGGCTGAAATGGGCGGATTTTCTATGATAGGAGGCACTATGCCGAGAATGAGCAAGAAACGGAAGTTGGAGCTTTCCTCTTCCTCAATGACCGGGGGCGTGTGGCCTACAACGACCTGTGCCGGAAGTGCCAGCATAAGTGCAAGCAGAGTTTCCGGCTGTCGTGATAGACTGCCCCCATTACCTGTCAAAACGAGCCAAGCGAAAGGAGAAAATCAGTTAAATGGAATTTGAATTTATGAGCGCAGACACGGTTCTGCCGCCTTGTATGCCGCTACCCGCCGCAATGCTTCGGCTGCCGATCAGCAGCACAGCAAAAGTCATGTATGCCCGTCTGCTGAACACCACCCTTACGCAGGGATAGAGGATAGCAACGGCATTTTGTTTGTCCGTTTTCCTATCATGGAATTAGCGGCAGCCCTCTCCCGCAGCCCCGTCACTGTGAAGCGTTCCCTGAAAGAATTGGAGGACATCGGGCTTATCCTGCGGGTGCGCCGGGGTGTGGGAGAACCAAACCGCATTTACACGCTGCTTCCCAAAGGAGGGCTGCCATGATAAATGAGAAGCTGGAAAAGCTGAATCAGGAGATTGCCAAAGGCGAAGCCAGACTGCGGCGGGCGCAGCATGAAGAAAAAATACTGGAACACCAGGTGAAGCAGCTTACCCGGAAGGAACGGACGCACCGGCTCTGTACCAGAGGAGCTATGCTGGAAAGTTTCCTTTTAAGGCCGGAAGTGCTGACAGACGAGGATGTGATGGACATTCTGAAACAGGCATTTTCTCAAAGTGGCATGAAGGAAATAGTTGCAGAAAGCGTGAAAGGGCGGGTAGCCGGGGAATCCCTTACGGAGTAAGGGCGCAACTATACACCGGTCAAGCCGGTGCGTTGCGCCCTGCCGGGGGCTTCCTGCGGAAAGCGGATGATTTTCAGCACCGTTGCGGCTGCTTCCAATCATCACAGGGGACGCTACACTTCCCCTGCGCTGGCTGCGCCAGCTACCCCTTTGTGGACTTGCCGCCCGGGAACACCTTGCGCTGCAAGCTGTTCCCGTCCAGCAAGTTTACAATTTATCTATTCCAAAACAGGACTGCCCGTAGTATAATAAAGCTAATGACGAACACTATCTAAGGAGATGGTTTTATGTATGGATTGATTGCTTTGAATTTCATCATACCCTTTGTTATGGTTTTTGTAGGATATATCTTAAAGAAGCACCCGGTAAAAGATATGACATCCGGTAACGGATACAATACGCCTACATCTCGGAAGTCACAAGAGCATTGGGATTATGCACAAAGCATAGCACCTAATATTTTTATTGGTATTGGCAAAACATTAGGTTTGGTAGAAATCGTTTTGTGTATATCCTTACTTCTTCTTAATATTTCTACACAGACTACCGTATTTGCAGGAGTAGTTGTTGGAATTATTTTTCTGATTTTTGGATTTTATAAAACAGAAACTGGAATTACAAGTAAATTTGCGAACAAAAACTTTTAAGCTATTAGACAGCTTTCCATCATCGAGCCAACCTGACCCGAACCTTCAAAACTGAATACTAATCGCCTACCAGCGACACCACTAAGCAGGAAATCAGAAACGGTTTCCTGCTTTTCTTTTGCCCAAAATCAACCACAGGAAGGAGGAACGCTATGCCCTGTCCACACCATGATATAAAAATAATCCAGCGCAGCAACCACCAGTCAGCCGTTGCGTCTGCCGCCTACCAGAGTGGGGAACGGCTGTTTTCCGAGTACGACCAGAAGCAGAAATACTATTCCCATAAAAGCGAGATTGTCCATACAGAAATCATGCTGCCGCCCCACGCCCCACCAGCGTATGCAGACCGCAATACTTTGTGGAACGCCGCCGAAGCTATCGAGAAGCAATGGAACTCCCAGCTTGCCCGGAGAATCGTGCTTGCCATACCGAGGGAAATGCCCCCCGGAACAGCACGCCGACCTTATCCGGGACTACTGCCGGGAGTTTTTTGTTTCTAAAGGCATGATTGCCGATTTTGCCATCCACGACAAAGGGAATGGGAATCCCCACGCCCACATCCTGCTGACCATGCGGGCAATGGATGAACATGGGAAATGGCTTCCCAAGAGCCGCAAGGTTTATGACCTTGACGAGAACGGCGAGCGTATCCGGCTCCCGTCCGGGAGCTGGAAAAGCCACAAGGAGGATACCGTGGACTGGAACGACCAGAAGTACGGAGAGATCTGGCGGCAGGGCTGGGCGGCTACCGCTAACCGCTATCTGGAAGCCAACGGACGCCCGGAGCGCCTTGACCTTCGTTCCTATGAACGGCAGGGGCTTGATAAAATCCCCACCGTCCATATGGGGCCAGCAGTCAGCCAGATGGAGAAACGAGGGATACAGACCAACATCGGCAACTTGAACCGGGACATCAAAGCCGCCAATTCCCTTATGCAATCTATCCGGCAGATGGTACGCCACCTGAAAGGCTGGATTGCAGACCTGAAGGAGAAAAAAGGCCGCCCTGCTGGAAGCCTTGCAGGAATCGAAGGAACCCACCCTGCCGGAGCTGCTGGGGAAATATCTGGATTTGCGCCGGGAGGAACGTACAGGCTGGACAAGCAAAGGCCAGCTTACAGGCAGCGTTGCCGATTTCAACAAGGTTATGGAAGCTATCCGCTATCTGCGGGAAAAGGAGCTGTCCACTGTGCAGAGTTTGGACGCTTATCTGGATACCATCAGCGGGCAGGCCGTTTCCATCCGGGCAGAGATGAAGCCGAAAGAACAGCGTATGAAAGAAATCAACACCCTGCTTTCCCATATCGCCAACTTTGAAGCCCATAAGCCGGTTCATGTGGAGTATGCTGCCATCCGGTTTAAGAAGCCACGGGAACAGTTTGCCGCCGCCCATCGGGACGAGCTGGACGCCTATAATGCCGCTATCCGTTATTTCAAGGTGCATTTTGAAGGAGAAGAAGTACAGCATTAAAAAGCTGAATGAGGAACAGACACAGCTTGCCGGAGAAGTTGCCGGATTATAAGGAACGGTTGTCCGCATTACAGGAGGATGTGAAGATTCTCCGGGATGTGCGTCACTGGCTCAATCAGGTTCTTCCGTCTGAACAGTACCGCCAGACCGCCGAGCCGGGAAAGAAACCGTCCATCCAGCAGGCAGTCAAAGGCCGGACGCAGCGTATCCGGGAAGAACAGGCCGAGAAACGGAAGCAGCCCCGCACAGAGAAAAAATCAGGATATGGAACTTTAATAGGCGCTTGCTATTTTCTTTTTCGAGAATGACAGGCGCTTTTCTTATTTTTCAGGAGGATTTATTTGAATGTATTTAAAGCTGTCAAGCAGTCTGTTACCACCCGGCAGGCTGCCGAGCATTTCGGAATCCGGGTGGGACGAAACGGGATGTGTGTCTGCCCCTTCCATGCTGATAAAAACCCCCTAGCATGAAGGGTTGACCGGCGCTTTCACTGTTTCGGCTGTCAGGCAGACGGGGATGTGATTGACTTTGTTTCCCGTCTGGAAGCTGTCAGTCCGAAGGAAGCCGCCCTCATGCTGGCGCAGGAGTTCTCCATCCCCTATGAGGACAGGGAACCACCCGGCAGGAGAAAACCCAAACCCCGGCAGGAAACCCCGGAACAGCGGTTTTGCCGCATGGAGCGTTACTGCTTCCGGGTGCTGTCCGATTATTACCATCTTCTGCGCCGCTGGAAACGGGACTATGCCCCTAAGATGCCGGAAGAAGCATGGCACCCGCTTTTTGTGGAAGCCTTGCAGAAGCAATCCCATGTGGAATATCTGCTGGATGTGCTGCTCTCCCCGGATATGGAGGAACGGGCAGTCCTTATCGTTGACTATGGAAAGGAAGTGAGCAATCTTGAAAGACGAATGGCAGAGCTTGCCGCCCAAGATACGGCAGGCCGCAGAACAGACCATACAAGAAGCAGCCCCGCCCCGGAGCATTGAGGAAGTAAAGGCCATGCTGGAAAGCACCGAGAAAGGCAGCGTCCGCAACAGTATCCGCAACTGCCTGACCGTCTTTCAGAATGACCCGCTGCTTTCCGGGGCAATCGCAAAAAATCTGCTGACCGAGCGAGTGGACATTGTAAAGCCCATCGGCTACCACCGCATCGGCACCGCCATCACGGACACGGATATGAACTATCTGCTCCTGTATCTGGAAGAAACCTATGGGCTTACCAGTGAGAAAAATGATTACCGCCGCCATCGGGATTGTTGCCAATGAAAACGGCTACCACCCCGTCCGGGACTACCTGAACGGCCTTTCATGGGATGGGCAGGAGCGTATCCGCTATTGCCTGCGCCACTTTCTGGGAGCCGACACCGACCAGTACACCTATGAAGCCCTGCGGCTGTTCCTGCTGGGAGCCATCCACCGGGCATTTTGCCCCGGCTGTAAATTTGAAGTCATGCTCTGTCTGGTGGGCGGTCAGGGAGCCGGGAAATCTACCTTTTTCCGGCTGCTGGCAGTAAAAGACGAGTGGTTTTCCGATGAATTTGCGGAAGCTGGATGATGATAACGTGTACCGCAAGCTGCAAGGCCACTGGATTATCGAGATGTCGGAGATGATTGCCACCGCCAATGCCAAGAGCATTGAGGAAATCAAGTCATTTTTAAGCCGACAGAAGGAGGTCTATAAAATCCCATACGAAACCCACCCGGAGGACAGGCTGCGGCAATGTGTGTTCGGCGGCACTTCCAATGCCCTTGACTTCCTGCCCCTTGACCGTTCCGGCAACCGGCGCTTCCTGCCGGTCATGGTGTACCCGGAACAGGCCGAGGTTCACATTTTGGAGGACGAAGCCGCTTCCAGAGCCTATCTTGCACAGGTCTGGGCAGAAGCCATGACGGTTTACCGCAGCGGGGATTTTAAGCTGTCTTTCAGCCCGGAAATGGTGCGCTATCTCAAAGAACACCAGCGGGATTTCATGCCGGAGGACACCAAGGCCGGGATGATACAGGCATACCTTGACCGCTATACCGGCGGCATGGTGTGTTCCAAGCAGCTTTTCAAGGAAGCCCTGAACCACCCCTTTGACGAGCCGAAGCAATGGGAAATCCGGGAAGTCAACGACATCATGAACCATTGCGTGACGGGCTGGAATTACTTTTCCAACCCCCGTGTGTCCCGGAATACGGCAGGCAAAAGGGCTGGGAGCGTGAAACGAAAGCAACGGACATCAGCAACGGAGCTGAAAAAATCCCGGAAGGATTTGAGGAAGTCACGGAACAGATGGAGCTTCCCTTCTGAAAAATGCAGCCGGTTGCCGACCCTGTTGCACTCCCGTTGCCGAGCCGGTTGCCGGGAAACCCCCCGTAACTGCGGGCTTTTCCCCTTATCAGCAACCAAAACAACAGAAAAATAAAAGAAAATAAAAATAAGAGCCAAACTGCCAGACAGAGATAGTTTTCAGGTTTTTTGAAGCCCGTTGCCGGACTTCGTTGCCGACCTTCTCCTTGTCTGGCTTATTCTATTATGGAGGATAACTGCCTATGGCAAAAACGAAAACAGAGATTCATGTTACCACAGTTTTTGACGGCGAACTGGACGCCACAGACGTCTTTGTGAGCCTGATTGCCCAAAAATATGGGCAGAATACCAGCAAAGAAAATCTTGCGAAAACACAAGATTTAGAGTATAATAAGGATGAGGTTCAGAAGAACCGTGTTCCGTCTGGATTGTGCGGGTAAACGGTTATGATGAACGGATATGAATATACAGACATGGACGCAATACTGGCAGGCAGCTTCCGGGCAGCCATCTATTGCAGGCTTTCCAAAGACGATGACCTTGACGGGGAGAGCGCCAGTATTGCCAACCAGCGGGATATGCTGGAAAAATACTGCGAAAAGCAGGGATGGGAGGTTGTGGCAGTCTATCAGGACGATGGCTACACGGGGCTGAACATGGAGCGCCCCGACCTGAAACGGATGCTCAAAGCCATCGAGCGCAGGCAGATAAACCTTGTCATAACGAAAGATTTATCGAGGTTGGGCAGAAATTATTTGCAGACCGGCACACTCATTGAGGACTTCTTTCCCCGCCACGGCGTCCGCTATATCGCCATGAATGACGGTATCGACACCATGCGGGAGAATAACGACATTGCGCCGTTCAAGAACATCCTCAACGAGATGTACAGCAAGGATATTTCCAAGAAGGTACATTCCTCTTACCTTCTGAAAGCCCAGCAAGGCCAGTTTACCGGCTGTATCGCCCCTTTCGGGTATCAGAAAGACCCGGAGGACAAAAAACCATCTGCTGGTGGACGAGGAAACCGCCCCCATTGTCCGGCAAATCTTCCGCTGGGCGCTGGAAGGACACGGCCCGAACTTTATCCGGCGCAGGCTGGAAGAACAGAAGGTGCCTTGCCCTACATGGTGGAACCGGGAACGGGCTTCCGCATGTCCGCACTAAATGGGAAAAGAAAGACCCGGTAACGGGCGGTATATGTGGGATTTTTCGGTAATCAAGGACATCCTGATGAATCCCGTCTATACCGGGGCTATCGCTTCCCAGAAGAAGGACTACCGCTTCAAAATCGGCACCATCGGGGAAAAAAATGCCGCAGGACTGGATTGTGGTGGAGGAACGGCATGAGCCGATTGTTGACCGCAAGAGCTTTGACATCGTGCAGGACAAGCTGAAATCCCGGCAGCGTTCCCGCCAGACCCGGGGGAAATCAGCCTGTTTGCGGGGCTTCTCAAATGTGGCGAGTGTGGGAAATCACTGACTATCCGCTACACCAACGACAAGCACCCGAAGCAGATTTATTCCTGTAAGACCTATAATGCCTATGGGAAACAGCACTGTACCCAGCACCGTGTGGAGTACGAAACCCTTTACCGCCTTGTGCTGAACAAAATCCGGGAATGTGCGAAGGCCGCCCTGATGGACGGGGAAGCTGTTGCCGGACGGCTTACCAACACCTGTGAAGCCGAGCAGAAAGGCCAGCGGGAAGCGTTGGAGCGTTCCCTGACGAAGCACGAGGAACGGATTGAGGTACTGGAAAAAATGGTGCTGCGGCTCTATGAGGACATGGTTGCCGGACGTATCAGCGAAGCAAACTTCAATCTCATGCTGGATAAGACGCAGAAGGAACAGGCTGAACTAAAGGAACGGGTTGAACAGGGGCGCAGGAAGCTGGCTGATGAAATCCGCCTTGCCGTGGACGCCAAGCAATGGGTGGACGCCATTCAGGAATACGCCGACATCACGGAGCTGGACGCTGCCACCCTCAACCGTCTGATTAAAGAAATCGTTGTCCATGAACACATCGACAGCGATAAGACACGACACATTTCTATTGAAATTCATTTTAATCTCAAACCCATCCCGGAGGTGGAACAGGTCACGGCCTGACCTGTTCCCGCCGGGGCGGTTCTAAAAAAATTCCATAAATTTCTTGACACGCCGCCGCCCGCCATCGAGCAGAGTTTTACACCTATTTTGGTATGAAACAGTTGATGGCGGGCGGTGGCATCGTACTGATTGGAATAAACCTGATTCCACAGCTTGCAACTTTGTTTGGATAAATAAATGGGTGGAATAACCGAAAAAATAACAGAGTTCATAAAGGATCTGCTAACAGGCTGGATCACATCAAACCTGGATACCATGTTCACCGATGTAAATACCAAAGTAGAAACGATTGCTACAGAGGTTGGGAAAACACCCCAAAATTGGAACAGTGGCAATTTTTCCATGATGAAAAAATCTGTCGGATAATGTCATTGTCCCCATTGCGGGGATGATTATTACATTTGTACTGTGTTATGAGCTGATTTCCATGATTATGGAAAAAACAATATGCACGATACGGATACGTTTATGTTTTTCAAATACATTTTTAAGATGTGGGTAGCGGTATATCTGGTTACTCATACTTTTGATATTGCGATGGCAATTTTTGATGTAGCGAATCATGTGGTATCCAATGCTGGCGGTATGATAACCGGTTCCGCATCTATTGATGTTACAGAAGCATTGAAAACGCTTCTTGAAACGCAGATTGAAGATATGGGAATCGGAGAATTACTGGGGCTTGGTCTGGAAACGATGCTGGTCAGTTTATGTCTAAAAATCATACCAGTCCTGATTACCGTCATTTTATATGGACGAATGATAGAAATATATCTTTATGTCTCTGTGGCACCTATTCCGTTTTCAACATTTACGAACAGGGAATGGGGAAGTATTGGAAATAATTACGTGAAGGCATTATTAGCGTTGGGATTCCAGGGATTTTTTATGATGGTATGTGTTGCGATTTATGCAGTTCTGGTAAATGCTATTACAGTTGCGGATAATCTTCATACAGCTATCTGGTCAGTTGCAGCATATACAGTTATTTTATGTTTCAGCCTGTTTAAGACCAGTTCCCTGGCAAAATCAATCTTCAATGCACATTAGGAGGAAACAAGAATATGGCATATGTTCCAGTGCCGAAAGATTTTTCAAAAATAAAGACAAAATTAGCACTGAATTTAACTAAAAGACAAATTATATGTTTTTCTCTGGCAGGAATTTGTGGTGTTCCGGTCTATTTGCTGACAAAAGCAGGACTGGGAACAGATGTGGCAGCAACGCTTATGATCATAGTGATGCTGCCATTTTTCTTTTTTGCAATGTATGAAAAGGATGGATTTCCAGCAGAGAAAATATTGCTTCACATTATCCGGCAGAAATTTTT
>ENA-OPYU01000828-OPYU01000828.1-human-gut-metagenome-genome-assembly--contig:-NODE-828-length-11628-cov-2.863925_pt1 | contig 11628 bp, 12 predicted proteins | sample MGYA00242637_ERZ504482 | MGnify/ENA primary metagenome ERZ504482 (study PRJEB26092, sample SAMD00036237) | human gut metagenome | host: Homo sapiens | study: EMG produced TPA metagenomics assembly of...
CCAGAGTTCGACCTCTCTGCCGCCAAAATGTACACGCTGGGCGACAGCTCCAGGCAGCTGATGCAGAGCCTGGATCAGGACGTGACCGTTTATTATCTCTGTGAGACCGGCAGCGAGGATGCCATTATCACCAAGCTGCTGGATCACTACGCCGACGAGAGCGGTCACTTCCACTGGGAGCAGAAGGACCCGGCGCTTTACCCGACCTTTGCAGCGCAGTACGGCGCAGAGAATGCATCCACCGGCAGTCTGATCGTGGTCAGCGGTGAGAACAGCGAAGTGCTGAACGCCGCCGAACTTTACGAGTACGATTACTCCGATTACTACACCACCGGCGCTGCCAACGTGACCTTTGGCGGCGAAAAGCAGATCAGCTCTGCCATCTACAAGCTGACTGCCGCAGCAGAAAGTCATGCCTACTACACCACCAACCACGGCGAGCAGGCGCTTACCTCCTCGCTGACCGAGGCGCTCAAGGCGCAGAATATCGATGCCCAGCCGCTGGATCTGCTCACCGGCACCATTCCGGAGGACTGTGATCTGCTCATCGTCAGCGACCCCGCTTCGGATTTGCAGCGGACGGCCTTGTGGATGAGATCGCGCAGCTGCAGGCCTATCTGGAAAACGGCGGCAAGGTGCTGCTGACCACCAGCGGCTATACCGAAACGCCCGATCTGGATGCTGTGATGGCACAGTTCGGCCTTGCACGTGAGCCGGGCCTTGTGGTGGAGGGCATGCGGGCCACGCGCTGTACGGCTACCCGTACTCGCTGTTCCCGGACTACGCGGCCGCCGACGAAAGCACCGCGCTGGACGGCGTGAATCAGAGCACCCATGTGATGCTCTCGGTGGCACAGGGCATCACCATTACCGAGACAGACGATGTGACGGCGGAACCGCTGCTGTATACCACCGAGGATGCCTACAGCAAGCAGGACTTTGATGCCAGCTCTTCTTCCGCAAAGGAAGCCGGCGATACCGACGGCCCGTTCTCGCTGGCCGTATGGGCGCGCAATGACTCCACCGGTGCCGAGGTGATCTGGATCGGCTGCCCCAACATGGACAACGAGCAGGTGTACCAGTCCATCCCGGGCAACCTGACCTTCCTGCAGGGCTGTGCCGCTTCGCTGGTAGGGCAGAGCCTGCTCATCGACACCAAAGCACTGGAAGCTGCACCCATCACGGTCCCGGCTTCCGCATCCATGACGCTGGGCATGGTGTTCGTATTCGTGCTGCCCGCAGCAGTGCTCATTGCAGGTGCTGTGGAGGTGCTGCTGCGCCGCCGCAGGTAAGGGGGGCACTGCCATGAAAACAAAACAGCGCACCCCTTGGCGGGTGCTTCTGGTGCTGGTGCTTGTGCTGGGGCGGGCTGCTGTGGTTTGTCAGCCGCAGCAATGCCGCAGAAGAGGCTGCTTCCAGCGCCGCCGCAGAGGGCAGCATCCTGCTTTCTTCTTTTGCGGCGGGCGATGTGACCAGCATCCGGTATGCCTATGGCGGCGAAACGCTTACCCTAAATTACGATTCCGGCAGCTGGACGCTGGCGGATGACCCGGACTATCATCTGGATGCATCTGCCTGCAATACCATGGTCACGGCGCTGGCATCCCTGAACGCCAAACGTCAGCTCACGGCTCAGCCCGGCGAGGACTACGGCCTTGCCGATCCGGCTGTTACGGTCACGGTGACGGCGGCAGGCGAGACGAACACCTTTGCCTTTGGCACCGAGAACCCGGTCACAGGAGATCTGTATGTGCAGAAGGCAGGGGACAATGCCGTGTACACCGTTTCTGGCAACAAGGCGGCCTGCTTTGAGCTGACCAAAGCAGACCCTTTTTTGGCGCGTTCAACCCGGCGGGACTGACAGCCTCCGCGCTGGAAAGTGTTTCCATTACGACGGGCAGCGGCACCCTTGCACTGAATGCAGTCTCTGAGCCTGCGGAAGCGGAGAGCGATTCCTCGGAAAGTGCGGCCGATTCCACCACCTATCAGACCGTGTGGCGGCTGGCCGATGAACCCTCTGCCGATCTGGACGACAGCAAGGTGCAGAGCATCCTCTCTGCTCTGGCAGGCTATGTGACCGCACAAATCGCGGATGCCGACCCTTCGGCCTATGGCTTTGATGCACCGCTTGCAACGGTGCGGGCCGCCTCTGCCGATGGGACCGTGACCCTCCACTACGCCGAAAATGCAGACGGCTGCTGGATGATGGTGGAGGGGGACAGTTCCGTCTATGCGGTTGACCTTGACACTGTGCAGGCCCTTCTGATAACGGCCGCTGCCTTAAAAGCTGAATAAAAACCATTTGTGCGCCGTATGCGGAAAGCCCGCTGCGGCGCATGCTTTTTTTGTTGCGGCGTGTAAAGCTTCGGCAAACATTGGCAGAGTGATTGACATTTCAGCAAAGATTGATTAAGATAGACGAGACAGGGCAGAATAACTGCGCAATATAAGAGCCTGCTTTTGCAGGTTCTCCGGTCGTCATGGATGTTGTGCGGGGCTGGGTCGCCCTGGTACGAGGGATGGGGCATGGCCCTGTCTTTTTTTACGTATCTGAGTTACAAGGAGGATAAAGTAAAAAAGTGGACAACTCGGTGATCGTTTCACTGCGGGATATCGTAGTGGAATTTGACGGTCAGCGCATTCTGGATGGGCTGAACCTCGACATCCATGACAAAGAGTTCGTAACGCTGCTGGGCCCTTCCGGCTGCGGCAAAACCACCACCCTGCGTCTGATCGCAGGTTTTCTGGAACCCAATTCCGGCAAAGTGCTGCTGAAAGGTGAGGACATTACCGGCGTGCCGCCCTATAAGCGCCCGGTGAACACCGTTTTTCAGAAATACGCACTGTTCCCGCACCTGAACGTGTTCGAGAACGTGGCCTCGGTCTGCGGCTCAAAAGATGGACGAAGAGACCATCCGCCGCAAGGTGCGCAACATGCTGGAAGTTGTTGGCCTGAAAGGCTTCGAGCGCCGCAGCATCAGCCAGATGTCCGGCGGCCAGCAGCAGCGCGTGGCCATCGCCCGCAGTCTGGTGAACGAGCCGGAGATCCTTCTGCTGGACGAACCCCTTGGCGCACTGGACCTCAAGCTGCGCAAGGAGATGCAGCTGGAGCTGAAGCGCCTGCAGCGCGAAATGAACATTACCCTTTATTTATGTTAGCCCACGATCAGGAGGAAGCCCTTACCATGTCCGATACCGTCGTGGTCATGAACAGCGGCAAGGTGCAGCAGATCGGCACGCCGGAGGATATTTACAATGAGCCGAAGAATGCCTTTGTTGCAGACTTCATTGGCGATTCCAACATCGTGGACGGCGTGATGCACCGGGATTTTCTGGTGTCCTTCTCCGGCGTGGACTTCCCCTGTGTGGATCGCGGCTTTGCCCGCGAGCAGAGCGTGCAGGTAGTGGTGCGTCCCGAGGATATCGAGGTGGTCTCTCCTGTGGAAGGCCAGCTTGTCGGCGTTGTGAACGATGTCATCTTCAAGGGTGTCCACTTTGAGATGCATGTGGAGTGCGAGGGCCGCGAATGGCTGATCCATTCCACCCGCGCCTGCACCCCCGGTGAGACCATTGGTATGCGCATCGGCCCCAACGAGATCCACATTATGGCGCGTTCAGAGGGGTGAGCCGCAATGATGAAGATTTACGATAAAAAGCTGGCCTATCCGTACTTTGTATGGATGACGCTGTTCACAGTGGTGCCTTTGATCATCGTGGTGTACTATGCATTTACGGATGCAAACGGAGCTTTCACGCTGGATAACCTCACCTCCATCAGCGGCTACGGCTCGGTGTTTGCCCGCAGCCTGCTGCTGGCCCTCATTGCCACGGTCATTTGTCTGGTCATTGCGTTCCCGGTGGGCTATTTTCTTTCCCGCCTGCGGGTGAACAAGCAGCACATCATGCTCATGCTGGTCATGCTGCCCATGTGGATGAACTTCCTGCTGCGCACCTACGCATGGATGGGCCTGCTCAGCATCAACGGCCCGGTGAACGCTGTTCTGGGCGTGTTCGGCCTTGGCCCCTTCAATATACTCAACACCTCCGGTGCGGTGGTGCTGGGCATGGTGTATAACTATGTGCCCTATATGATCCTGCCGCTGTACACCAGCATGACCAAGATCGACCAGAGCCTGGTGGAAGCTGCGCAGGATCTGGGCGCTTCCACCACCAAGACCCTTCTCCGGGTGCTCATTCCCATGAGCGTGCCCGGCATCAGCACCGGCATCACCATGGTGTTCGTCCCGGCGGTGTCCACCTTTGTTATCAGCCGTATGCTGGGCGGCGGCTCCAACCTGCTCATTGGCGATCTGATCGAGATGCAGTTCCTTGGCAACAGCTACAACCTGAACGTGGGTTCTGCCATGAGCCTTGTGCTGATGATCATTGTGCTGCTGTGCATGAGCTTCACCTCCAGCTTTGATGAAGATGAAATGGAGGGCGTGTCCTGATGAAAACGAAACATCTGCGCCTGATGCAGCGCGTCTATATCGTGCTGTTTTTCTGCTTCATGTACCTGCCCATTGCATACATGATCGTATTCAGCTTCAACCAGTCCAAGGGCTATTCGCTCTTCACCGGCTTTACCCTCAAGTGGTACTCCAGCCTGCTGCACAACTCCTCCATCCTGCATGCGCTGCTGGTCTCGCTGGAAGTGGCTCTGATCTCTGCGGTCATTGCCACTGTGCTGGGTACAGCGGCAAGTCTGGGCATTGCGTCCATGGGCCGCGGGAGCCGCCTTGTCGTCACCAACATCACCTATATCCCGGTGGTCAACCCGGAGATCATCACCGGCATCTCGCTCATGCTGCTGTTCGTGGCCTACCAGCGCTTTGCCGGGGGTGTCTCCTGGCTGCCGGATACCATCATGGGCTTCCCGACGCTGCTCATTGCGCATATCGCGTTCAATGTGCCGTATGTCATCTTCAACGTCACGCCCAAGCTCAAGCAATTGGATATCAAGCTGTATGAGGCAGCACTCGACCTTGGCTGCGACCCCAAGCAGGCCTTCTTCAAGGTCATCCTGCCGGAGATCAGCCCGGCCATCCTGTCGGCATTCCTCATCTGCCTGACCTATTCCATCGACGACTTCATGATCTCCTATTTCAACTGCGGCACGGTGGAAACGCTGCCCATCGCCATCTACTCCATGACCCGTAAAAAGGTCAGCCCCGGAGATCTATGCGCTGTCCACCATCATGTTCGTGGTCATTCTGTGCATCATTCTGATCTCCAACGCAATGGAGAGCCGCAGCTACCGCCGCGACCAGAAGGCGCTGAGAGGGGAGGGCGTGTGATGAAACGTTTTGCTGTGCTGCTGCTGGCGCTGGCAATGACGGTCTGCTGTGCAATGCCCGCCTTTGCCGCCGGCACCATCGAAGTCACCGAGGATGTCTCGGTGTCGGACGATTACGACTGGACCCGCTTCAAGGGCCAGAACGTGGCCATCAATGTCTATAACTGGGGCGAGTACATCTCCAACGGCTCGGACGACAGCGTGGACGTGGTGGCGGCTTTTGAAAAGCTCACCGGCATCAAGGTGAACTACACCACCTTCGACTCCAACGAGTCCATGTACGCAAAGCTCAAGTCCGGCGCAGCCAACTACGATGTGGTCATTCCGTCGGATTACATGGTGGCAAAAATGATCGCCGAGGGGATGCTCAAGCCTCTGAACTACGACAATATCCCAGAACTTCAAAAAGATCGATCAGGAATACGTGGATCCGGATTACGATCCGCAGAATGCCTACACCGTGCCCTACATGCTCTGCACCACCGGCATCATTTATAACACCACCATGGTGGACAAAGCGCCCACCAGCTGGGCCGACCTGTGGGACGAGCAGTACGCAGGCAATATCCTGATGTTCAACAACAGCCGCGATGCCTACGCCATTGCTGCTTTTAAGAGCGGCCACGATATCAACCCGCAGTCCACCGAAGAGGTGGATGAGGTGGTGGAAGAGCTGAAGGCTCAGAAACCGCTGGTGCAGGCCTACGTCATGGACGAGATCTTTGATAAGATGATCGGCGGCGAGGCAGCCGTCGGTGTGTACTACTCTGGCGATGCCATCACCATGATCGACGATAATCCCGACCTTGCATGGGTGTTCCCGGAGGAAGGCAGCGTGCTTTCCGTGGACTGCATGACCATTCCTGCTGCCAGTGAACATCAGGAAGCTGCGGAAATGTTCATCAACTTCATGTGTGAGACGGACATCGGCAAGGCAAACGCCGAGTACATCGGCTACACCACCCCCATGCAGGATGTGTGGGAGGTGCTGGACGAGGATCTGAAGGAGAGCGAGATCGCTTATCCGTCCGAAGAGAAAGCCGCCAAGGAAAAGGTGTTCACTGCCCTGAGCGACGATGTGAACAGCGAGCTGGACGTGAAGTGGAGCGAAATGAAGAGCTACGACGAGGGTGGCAGCAGTCTGCTGTTCCTTGCGCTGCTGGCAGCCATGGTAGCGCTGGCCTGCTTCAACATCTGGCGCAAGGTCCGCAGGCGCAACCGCAATCAGTATTAAACGCAAAGGAGGCTGCTGCACAGAACAACGTGCAGTGGTCTCTTTTTATAGAAAGGAAAAACCATGGAACAGTTCTTTTACACCGAGACCATGACAGTCATGAACGCAGATGCCGACTTCCGCAGCCTGCTCAAACCCAGCGCCCTGCTGCGCTATGTGGAGCAGATTTCGACAGACCACGCCCGCGCCTTTGGTATGGATGACCAGTTCTTCAAAGAACGCGGTGTGACCTTTCTGGTGGGCAAGCAGGCCCTGAAATTTGACCGCGTGCCGCAGCGTGCCGAAACGTTGACCCTTACCTCCCGGGCGCAGGTCAGCAAACACGGTTCGGTCAAACGCATCACCACCCTGACCGATGCCGAGGGCAAAGAGGTGGCTATGGTGGACTGCCGCTGGATCGTGGCAAGCCTTGCCGAGGGCCGTATCCTGCGGGAGCCGGGCTGGACGGTGGAGAATTTCTGGAACGATACGGTGGAGGGCGAGCTGCCTTTGCAGCTGCACAAGTGCAAGGATGGTCTGACCAGCGCAGGGGAGTGGACGGCGCATTATTCCCAGTGCGATCTGAACGGCCATTTGAACAACGCATTCTATCTGGACCTTGTCTGCGATGCGCTGCCGCTGGAAGTGATGCGCAAAGGCCCCGTGACCTTTGCTTCTATCAACTACCACCGCGAGATCCCGATGGGAGAAACGGCAGAGGTGTTTTATGCCCCTTCGGCGGATGGCTGGTATGTGGTCGGAAAGCACAACGGCCAGACCAGCTTTGAGTGCTATCTGGAGGTGGGAAAGACAAACGTGTAAATCGTTGATTTCTCACGAGAACCGCTGCGCCGCTTTTAGCTGAAAATAAGCGAGCAATGCAAAAAAAATGCGTCAACCCGTGCAGAAAAAAAGCGGCGCATTTTTGAGAATTGCATCCTCTGAGGAACAGGGAGTACTCTTTTATTAGAAGGATCTTCTGATTGTGTCCAAAGGAGGATAAAACAAATGAAAAAACATCTCCGAGTCCTTGCGGCCGTTCTGGTACTGTGCTTCAGTCTGCTGTGCCCGGCGGCATCTGCCGCCAGTGTATAGACTGCGGCCTGCAAGCCGTCCGCTGCAGCCGTTCAGACCATTTCTGCCGGCAAAAAGACGGAGCAGATGGTCTGGGTCCCAACGCACAGCGGCAAAAAATTATCACAGCAAGTCTACCTGCAGCAATATGAAAGACCCGGAAAAGGTTACATTATCGAAAGCAAAAGCGGAAGGCTTCACTGCTTGCAAAAAGTGCTATTAAGAAAATAAAGAATGATCTGCAAAGCCCTTGCCGGAAATTTTCTGGCAGGGGTTTTATAATGTGTCCAACAAAAAGTTAACAAAAGAAAATTACAGAAAAAATTACAAAACCCTATTGCAAAAATGGTTTCAAAAGAGTTACAATATGGTTACAGCAAGGGCACAAGCCTGCTGAGTGTGAAATCTTTTTCTTCTTGTTTTTGGGGATATCGGGCACAGGTTCTCCTCCTCCGGCTGTTCTCCTTCACAGTCGTGATCCATGTGCCGCACAGGCGGTATCCCGCTTCGTGTGCAAAAAAGCTCGTCCGTTCTGGACGAGCTTTTTGCATCCATAAATCACGCAAAAACCGGCTTCTCATGCGGGAAAGTATGACCTTACGCCATTTTGGTGGGCAATTTGCCTGTTTTTCTGCAAAGGACATTTACAAAGTTTGGCGCGGCGGGGGTTTGTATTCCGGCTGGCTTTGTGGTACAGTATATACAATCAATTTATAGGTTGCAAACATGAATCCGATTGATGTTGATGCGTTAAGAGAAAAGGAGTTTGAACATGGCTTATTTCTATAAAGAACCTTCCCGCACTTTCGGTGAATATCTGCTGATCCCCGGCTATTCCTCTGCAGAGAATATCCCCACGGCTGTCAGCCTCAAGACCCCGCTGGTCAAGTACCGCAAGGGCGAGGAGGAATGCCCCCTGCAGATGAATATTCCCATGATCAGCGCTATCATGCAGGCGGTCTCTGGCGATAAGCTGGCCATTGCACTGGCCCGTCAGGGCGGCGTGTCCTTCATCTACGGCTCTCAGAGCATTGAGAACGAGGCTGCCATGGTGCGCCGCGTCAAGAGCTTCAAGGCTGGTTATGTCGTGTCCGATTCCAATCTGGCCCCCACTGCCACCCTGCACGATGTGCTGGAGCTGAAGGCACGCACCGGCCACTCCACCATTGCCATCACTGCCGATGGCACTCCGAGCGGCAAGCTGCTGGGCATTGTTGCATCTCGTGACTACCGCATCAACCACACCCCGGATGATGCCCCTGTCACCACCTTCATGACCCCGCTTGAAAAGCTGGTCACTGCACCGGAGAACACCTCCCTGCACGACTGCAACAACATCATCTGGGATAACAAGATCAACACCCTGCCTCTGGTGGATGCCGAGGGCAACCTGAAGTATATGGTGTTCCGCAAGGACTACGACTCCCACAAGAAGAACGCCAACGAACTGCTGGATAAGAACAAGAGCTATGTGGTGGGCGCAGGCATCAACACCCGCGATTACGCTGAGCGCGTGCCCGCACTGGTGGATGCCGGTGTGGATGTGCTGTGCATCGACTCTTCCGAGGGTTACTCCGAGTGGCAGAGCCGCACTATCGGCTGGATCCGTGAGCACTACGGCGATACCGTCAAGGTGGGCGCAGGCAACGTTGTGGATGCCGAGGGCTTCCGCTTCCTGGCCGAGGCTGGTGCAGACTTCGTGAAGATCGGCATTGGCGGCGGTTCTATCTGCATCACCCGCGAGACCAAGGGCATTGGCCGTGGTCAGGCTACCGCTGTCATCGAGGTGGCAAAGGCCCGCGATGAGTACTATAAGGAGACCGGCATCTACGTGCCCATCTGCTCCGACGGCGGCATCGTCCACGATTACCACATCACGCTGGCACTGGCCATGGGTGCGGATTTTGTGATGCTGGGCCGCTACTTTGCCCGCTTTGACGAAAGCCCCACGAATAAGGTGCGCATCAACGGCCAGTATATGAAGGAGTACTGGGGCGAAGGCTCCAACCGTGCCCGCAACTGGCAGCGCTACGATCTGGGCGGTTCCAGCAAGCTGAGCTTTGAGGAAGGCGTGGACAGCTACGTGCCCTATGCCGGCCCTCTGGCTGACGGTGTGCAGACCACTCTGTACAAGGTCAAGAGCACCATGTGCAACTGCGGCGCTCTGTCCATCCCGGAGCTGCAGCAAAAAGCAAAGCTGACCGTGGTTTCCTCTACCTCCATCGTTGAGGGCGGCAGCCACGACGTTGTGCTGAAGAATGCTACCCCCAATATCATCAACGGTTAACACGTTTTGTTCTGAAAAGCCGCCCGTGCTGTTTGTGTATGGGCGGCTTTTTCTTACCGGAAATTGACCGGGATTTTCCAAAAAATGCTTGCACCGCTCTGCGTTTGGTGATATCATGATAGAAACGCACTGTCAAGACAGGCAGGCGCGCAAACCTTCCCACAGGTCAGAACGGCAGGGGACAGCAAGGAGCCTTTGCCGGGTGTAAAGAAGAGAGGATACTATTCATGGACGAAATCAAGGTTGTGCCTTATATTCCAGATGAGGACTACGACAACCCCGCAATGGTCGTGGATTTTTATGAATTTACAATGGCAAACTGCCTGTTCCTGCACGGATTCAAGGACACCACGCTGGTGTTTGATATGTTCTTCCGCAAGAACCCGGATGCTCAGGGCTACTCCATCAGCGCCGGCCAGCGCAAGCTGACCCGTTTTCTGCTGAATTATCATTTCAATGCACAGGATATCTGGTGGCTGCGCACCAAGGGCATGAGTGAGGAATTCTGCGAGTATCTGCGCACCTATCAGTGGAAGGGCGACATGTACGCTCTGCCCGAGGGCACGGTGGCATACCCGCATGTGCAGATGGTGCGCATCGAGTGCGACCTCGTGGGCGCAATTCTGATCGAGACCTACCTGCTGCAGACCATGAACTTCCACAGTCTGATCGCCACCAAGGCTACCCGCGTCACCGGCCTGAACACCCACACGCCCCGCAGCGTGATGGAATTCGGCACCCGCCGTGCGCAGGGCGAAAGCGCTGGCAACGATGGTGCATATGCTGCCGTTCTGGGCGGCTGCGTGGGCACTGCCAACTGTTTGGCCGAGATGAAGTTCGGCGCGGAGGTCAAGGCTGTGGGCACCGTAGCGCACAGCTTCATCGAGTTCTTCCCCACGGAGTTTGATGCCTTCAAGGCCTTTGCCGATACCTACCCGGATTCGGTCAGTCTGCTGCTGGACACCTATAATATCATGGAGAGCGGTCTGCCCAACCTCATTAAACTGGACGATTACCTCATCGAGAAATACCCCAACGACCCGAACCGCCGCGTCAAGAGCGCCCGTATCGACTCCGGCGACCTGGCCCGCGGCTCCAAGCGCCTGCGCAAAGCACTGGATGCGGCCGGTAGCCTTACATCAAGCTGGTGGCTTCCAATGGTCTGGACGGAAAAGAAGATCGCCAACATGGAGCTGTATGAGCACGCTCATTTTGACTCCTACGGCGTGGGCTGCAAAACCTGATCACCTCTGACTTCCGAGCCCCGTGTTCGGCGGGGTGTACAAGCTGGTGGCGGTCAAGCAGCCGGACGGCAGCTACACTCCCAAGATGAAGTGCTCGGATTCCGCCAGCAAGGCCATCATTCCGGGCAAGAAGATGCCGTGGCGTCTCTACGATGAAAATGGTCAGGCCCAGTGTGACCTGATCGCCATGGATGATGAAGTCATCGAGGCGGGCAAGCCCGTCACGATGGTCAATCTGGACTCCGATGCCATCGAGCGCACCGTCACCATTACCCCCACCAAGGTCAAAAAGCTGCTGGTGCCGCATGTGCTGAATGGTCAGCTGGCCATTGAGCTGCCTTCGATCGCAGAGAAGAAGGCCTACATTGCAAAGCAGCTCACCGAGGAGACCTGGGAGAGCGAGCTGCGTCTGGAGTGCCCGCATAAGCACTATGTGAACATGACCCCGGCTGTGGCCGAGTGCCGTTCCAAGATGTATGCAGAGCTGCACGGCGGCAAGGTGTAAAATAAGCAAA